>ENA-ORCW01000083-ORCW01000083.1-marine-metagenome-genome-assembly--contig:-NODE-83-length-140682-cov-4.182305_pt1 | contig 140682 bp, 114 predicted proteins | sample MGYA00237784_ERZ508517 | MGnify/ENA primary metagenome ERZ508517 (study PRJEB26187, sample SAMN06268979) | marine metagenome | isolation source: Tt ae E1 feedstock associated aerobic enrichment on... | reverse complement strand
GACCCCGGTTCGGAGTACCGGGGCCACCCGGGAGGGGCGAGCTGTGAGCGGTATGTCCTGAGCCGAAAGCCCGCCGGGTGGCCGTAGCTGGAGCGAGCAACGCGAGCGAAGCCACGGTGTGAAGTCGTGAGTCCTGAGCGGTGACTCCTGGGGCAGTCAGCCGTCGACGCTCACGCTGTTGCTCGTGCCACGGCTCCGCAAGCTGTGCGCCTCGACCACGCGGCACGTTGCCTGGGACTGGTCCCGGCATCCCGCTCCCGCACGCAGCCCCGGGCGAACGCCGAACGTCGGCTCAGGGGGACCTCAACCGTCGATCGGTGCTCATCCGGGAACGCGCGCTCCTTCGACCTGTTTTCGAGAAATCGTCAGTTCGCTGTCGACCGATCCCCGTCATTCCCGACTATGGGGCGAAGGTCAGAACAGAAACCGCCCCCTTGGAGACAACCGATGCGCGTCATGGTGATGGTCAAGGCGACAAAACAGTCCGAAACCGGTCAGCTGCCCAGCGAACAGCTCCTCAAGGATATGATGGAGTTCAACAACCAGCTCGTCGAAGCGGGCATCATGAAGGCGGGTGAAGGACTCAAGCCGAGTTCCGAAGCCGTGCGTGTTCACTTCTCCGGCAAGGACCGGTCCGTCACCGATGGCCCGTTCGCGGAGACCAAGGAACTGATCGCCGGCTACTGGATCTGGGAAGTCGACTCGATGGAGCAGGCGATCGAGTGGGTCAAGCGGTGCCCCAATCCGATGGACGACGATTCCGACATCGACATCCGCCCCATCTTCGAGATGGAAGACTTCGCCGACGTCGACCCTGACGGGGAGATCACCCGCGGCGAAGAACAGCTGATGAACACCGTGGCCGGCCGGAATGCGACCGTCCAGCCGTACCTGTTCTTCGGCGGCACGTGCGAGGAAGCCCTCGAGTTTTACCGGACGGCGATCGGGGCCCGCATTGGCATGGTGCTGCGGTTCAGTGAAAGCCCGGAGCCGGCCCCGGAAGGGATGGTTCCCCCCGGCTTCGAGAACAGGATCATGCACTGCGACTTCACGGTCGGCGATCTGACGATCATGGCGTCCGACGGCTGCAACGAGGGCGAGGCTCCCACGGGATTCCGCCTGACGCTCGCCGTCCCGACCGAAGTGGACGCCCGCAGGCTGTACGACGCCCTCGCGGACGGCGGCACTGCCGACATGCCGCTCACGAAGACGTTCTTTTCTCCCTGCTACGGCCAGGTGACCGACCGGTTCGGCGTCGGCTGGATGGTGATGGTCCCGGGCCAGGCCCCGCCGGAGTAACACCCCAACGGTGGCGGACTCGACGGGTGGGCCAACAGGTGCGCGTGGAACGCCTTGGAACGGAGCACAGCGGAGTGAATGGCGTGGTCTCGGTGACGTCCGCAGGGTGGCGCCGGTCTTCAGACCGGCGCGGCGAAGCCGCAGGAGGTCGCCCGGACCTGATTCAAACGTCTCCCCACAGCCTCCTGTCGCTGCGCGACCCCGGTTCGGAGTACCGGGGCCACCCGGGAGGGGCGAGCTGTGAGCGGTATGTCCTGAGCCGAAAGCCCGCCGGCTGCCTCCGGTGGGCCAACGGGTGCGCGTGGCACGCCCCGGAACGCAGCGCAGCGGAGTGAAGGGCGTGGTCTCAGTGATGTCCGCGCTCCCCCAGCGGAACGCACCCGTTCAACCCTCACCAGCCCGACCGATCTCCCCCTCCCATCGGCCGTCGCCGATTGTCTGCCCGCTCTCACGTGGCTAAGCTGTTCTGTTCCTGACGCGATCCCGGAACAGAGGACAGCAGCAACGCGATGATCTGTGTGACGATCGGCCGCAGCCGGCACAAAATGGTTTCCGCCGAGCACCGCGCCCTCGCCGAAAAGGGCGCCCAGCTCGTCGAACTTCGTGTGGACTGGATTGCCCGCAAACCGGACCTGGGCCGGCTGCTCAAGGATCGTCCCACCCCCGTTGTCGTCACCTGCAGGCGGCCTCAGGACGGCGGCAAGTGGCGCGGCACCGACGACGAACGGATGATGATCCTGCGGCAGGCGATCGTCGACGGGGCCGAGTACGTCGACCTCGAAGGCGACATTGCCGGTAAAGTCCCCCGATACGGAAAAACCCGCCGGATCGTCAGCCACCACGACTTCGAGCGGACCCCCGACGACCTCGAAGAAATCCACGCCGAGCTGTGCAAGCACGATCCGGACGTCGTCAAGATCGTCACGATGGCCAACTCGCCGCTCGACAATGTCCGCATGCTGCGGCTGGTCGCCAGTGCCGAGGTGCCCACCATCGGCTTCTGCATGGGGGACATGGGGACCGTCAGTCGGGTCCTGTGCGGCAAGTACGGGGCGCCGTTCACCTACGCCAGTTTCAGCTCCGAGCGGGTCATGGCCCCGGGCCAGGTCTCGTTCGACGAGATGCGGAAGATCTATCACTACGACGACATCGACTCCGACACGCTCGTGTACGGGGTACTCGGTGATCCGATCGGGCACAGCTACAGCCCGATGCTGCACAACGCGACGTTCCGCCACGAGGCGCTCAAGGCGGTGTACCTGCCGATCCGTGTGCCGGCCGAAGAGATCGCCGACACGCTCAAGCAGTTCGCGGCGATCGACATCCGGGGCTACAGCGTCACGATTCCACACAAGGAGGCCGCGGCCCGCTTCGCCAATTACCCGGATGAGTCGGTCAAGCAGATCGGTGCCGCCAACACCCTCTACTGCGACGACCGCGGCCGCTGGTTCGCCGCCAACACCGACTACGAAGCCGCCCTGAGCACGATTCGCGACGCCCTGGAACAGCGGAATCCGAACGACGCAAAGCTGGACGGCAAGCGGGTACTGCTGCTGGGAGCGGGCGGCGTCTCGCGGGCGATCGGATTCGCACTGGCCCGGGCCGGCTGCATCGTGACGATCGCCAACCGGACCAAGGCCCGCGCCCGCGAACTGTCCGAACAGCTCGACTGCCAGTACGTCACCTGGGAAAACCGGGGCAGCGTCGCGTCGGACATCCTCGTGAACTGCACGCCGATCGGCATGTTTCCCAATATGGACGAAACGCCGTTCCCGCAGCACTGGATCCGGGACGGGATGCTCGTGTTCGACACGATCTACAACCCCGAGAACACACTGCTGCTCAAGGAGGCCCGCGAACGGGACTGCACGGTCGCCAGCGGACTGGAGATGTTTGTCCGCCAGGCCGCCGCCCAGTTCGAGTGCTTCACAAAGCGGCCCGCACCGATTGAGTACATGCGGGAAACGCTCCGGAAAGGCCTTTCGCCGGTCCGCGTCAAGCGCCCGGAGTGACCGTCGCAAACGCCCCGCCCCACTTGCTGACTCCGATCCGATGACGATCACACTGACAGGCTACCGCGGCACCGGCAAGAGCAGTGTCGCGCCGCTGCTCGCCGACCGTCTCGGCTGGAGCTGGATCGACGCCGATGCCGAGATCGAGCGCCGCGCTGGCCAGTCGATCCGCGATATCTTTGCCGCGGGGGGCGAACCGGAGTTCCGCCGCCAGGAACGGGCCGTCATGGTCGACCTGCTCTCGCGTGACCGACTGGTAATCGCCTCAGGCGGAGGGGCGATCCTCAACGAGCAGACCCGCCGCGACATGCGGGCCGCCGGCCCGGTCGTCTGGCTCCAGGCACAGGTCGACACCATCCTGGCCCGAATGGGCACTGACGAAACGACCGCCAGCCGCCGACCGGCCCTGACCGATCACGATCCCCGGGCCGAAGTCCAGCAGCTTCTTGCCATCCGTCATCCGCTCTACGAAGCCGCGGCAACGATCTGTGTCGCGACCGACAAGCGTTCGCCACAACAGATCGTCGACTGCATCCTTGCTGAACTTCCCGCCGACGTGCAGGAGACGTCCCGGTGATCCAAATCGACCTGCCGCCGTGGTTCATCTTCACGGGGCTGTTCGTCCTGGGAGCGATCGTTGGCAGCTTCCTGAACGTCTGCATTCTGCGAATCCCGCAGCGGGAGCAGTTCTGGGCGTCATTGCAGGGGCTGTGGGACCGGCCGTCACACTGTCCCCGCTGCAAGGCCGACATCCGCTGGCACGACAACGTTCCCATCCTCGGCTGGCTGATGCTCCGTGGACGCTGTCGCAACTGCCGGATGCGGATCTCCCCCCGCTACCCGTTCATCGAACTGCTCAATGCCGTGCTGTTCGTGGTGGTCTTCTGGTTCGAAGTCCCCATCGGCTGGAACGAACTGACCACCAGCTGCCTGTACACGGAACTCGGACCGCAGGCCATTCCGGGGCTGGGTCCGCTGAGCCCGACCGCGTTCGTGCTCCTTCGTTACGCCTACCACATGGTGCTGATCGAGGCCCTGCTGGTCGCCTCATTCATCGACTTCGACCTGCGAATCATCCCGGACGGAGTCACGCTGCCGGCCATGGCGTTCGGCGTGGTGGCCAGCACCGTGATCGGCCGCGTCCACCTGGTCCCCGCCTGGTTCCAGAGTCCGGCCCTTCTGACCGACTTCCGCATCGTCCTGCCGGAAGCCCTCCATCCGGTGCTGACGGCCCCGGCAGTCCCCGCCTGGTTCTCGCAACACCCCCACCTGCACGGGCTGCTGGTCAGCCTCGCCGGTCTGGTCGTCGGCGGTGGGATTGTCTGGACCGTCCGCATCATCGGACACTGGATTCTCGGCCGGGAGGCGATGGGCTTCGGCGACGTGATCCTGATGGCGATGATCGGCAGTTTTCTCGGCTGGCAGGCGACCGTCGTCGCGTTCTTCCTCGCCCCGGCCTGTGCCCTGGCGGTCGTCTCGGTCAGCTGGATCTTCCGACGCGACCGCTACATCCCGTACGGACCGTACCTCAGCCTGGGGGCGCTGCTGGTGCTGCTCGGCTGGCAGACGATCTGGCCTTCCGCCGGGCGGATCTTCTCCCTGGGCCCGATGCTGCTGGCGGTCTTCGCCGTCATGCTGGCCCTGTTTGTCGCCAACCTGGCTCTCGTCCAGCTCGTCAAGAGGCTGCTGGGACTCGACACCGAGCTCGACGAACCGGTCGCCGAATGGACCGCCGCCGACCAGAACCAGTACTTCGCCGGCGAGCGGGTCGACCGGCACTCCGGACAGTGGAAGACGCAGAACGACTGGCCCGGCATCGCGGCCGGGCGGGGAACCCTGCAGCAGGAACGGTGGCGCGGCTGAGCAATCCCGCTCAGTTTCCGATGCGGTACAGGTGTGTCTCGCTCCTCAGGAAGAGCGTTCCATCCAGCACGGCAAAGGAGGCGAACGTGCGGGCCCCCTCGTCGGCCCACTGGTTCTCCGCAAGAACCTCGAACTCCGTTCCGGCTTTCACGACCGTACAGGTCCCCGCTTCGTCCTGGAAGAAAACCTTTCCCTCCGCATAGACCGGCGAGGCCGAAAACTTCCCGCCCAGCCGCTCGGTCCAGTGCACCTCACCAGTCGCTGCATCGACACAACTGGCAACCCCGCCGTCCGAGACGAAGTAGACTTCACCTCCGACCGCAAGGATCGACGGGTTGTGCGGCACCCCGCGATCCACCTCCCACTTGACGTTCGTTTCGGTGATGTCCCCTTCGCCGTTCGGATCAATCGCCAGCAGCGACGGACGGTTGTATCCGGTGCAGACGAACACCAGCCCCTGCGAGAAGACCGGCCGGGGCACCACCGAGTAGCCATCGGGATAGCGGACCCGCCAGATCTCCTTGCCGGTTCGTGGCTCGTAGGCAAAGACCGCATCGCTGCCGGGACAGATCGCCTGAGCCTGTCCGTCGACGGTGATGATCAGCGGCGTGCTGAACGAGAAGCCTTTCTTCGGGTCGGTGTCGCGCGGGGTCTTCCAGCGGATGCGGCCCGTCTCACGCTCGATGCCGACCACGTACTGCTGGTCTCCACCGTCACAGCAGATGACCAGCAGGTCCTCGAACAGCGCCGGCGACCCGCCGTTGCCATGCACGGGTGAATAGGACAGTTCGTCATTCTTCCACTGCAATTCGCCGGCGAGATTCAGGCAGGCGGTTCCGTGCGGACCGAAGTGCACGTAGACGAATCCATCCGCGACGACCGGCGTCGGGCTGGCGTGACTGTTCTTGCGGTGGATCTGCACGTCTCCCTGCTGGCGGAAGACTTCGCGATCCCACACGACCGAACCGTCACCCGCTTCGACACACACGGCCCGCAGCGAGAACTCGTCGTCCCCCTCCTGGACGGCATTGGTGAGGTAGATGCGATCGCCCGCGACGGCAGGCGACGACCAGGCAACGCCCGGCAGTTCCGCTTTCCAGACGACGTTCTCGGTGCCGCTCCAGCGGACGGGCACGTTCTTCGCCTGCGCGATCCCCTGCCCGGTCGGCCCTCGAAACTGGGCCCAGTCCGCTGCCGTTGCCGATACGGACATCCCCAGAACAGTCAGCAGCGTCAGAACAGATCGCATCACGATGGTGATTCCTCGGTGGTTTCCTGCAGCAGCCGGTCGGATCATTCGAAGATGTCCGGCCTCATGCTGCGATGGACGATGTCGGGACCGCAGTACACCTCCCACGGCGGCAGCTCGCAGGTGGCATCGGCGAAAACGGTCTGTCCCGGCTGCTTGACGGCAAAGCCGGGGTTGAGCGCACCGTCTCCGTTGAGATCAGGCATCGATTTCACGCTGCCGTCGGCCATCAGAAAGTTGCAGACGGTCCGGCGGCCTTCCAGATGGAATGCCCCCCAGCCCCGCGTGTCGAGCATCCACAGTTTGCCGTCGCTGCCTCCCTGCCCCGCTTCGGCGGGCGTCGGCAGATACTCCCCTGCAAACGCGGTCTCTTCGTCGTCGTCCGGGTTGTACGACAGGACGGGCGTGCCGGGCGGAAGCGGCTCGAACCGGGCCAGTTCCGGCTCCCAGCAGACGATCCCGTCCCCCATGGTTGCCGCCAGTGGCCGACCAGCTGACAGACCAGCGGCAGGCAGATCGACCGCCGGTGTTGCGTCGTCCCCCCAGGCGGCCGCTCCGTCCGCCAGCAGCGGAATGTTTGCAGCGAGGATGGAACTCTTCTCGATCTGTTCGATCGACAGCGGACCGAGACTGCCGGGTCGGCTGGTCAGCGGCCAGTCCGGGTCAGAGACGAGCATTCCTCCCTCTCCGGGGAGTACGCGAAACGATGTCCGGACGAAGTACCAGCTCGGCGTGTAGTTGGTGCCGTAACCTTCCTCGAGCATGTCCGCCACTGCGGTCAGTCGTTCATCACTCGCGCCGGACCAGGCCCCCTCGTCCGCCACGCCATCCCCGTCGGTGTCGATCGCGAAGTCGCTGCACTCTCCTTGCATGATCCGGAGCAGGACGTCGGGCACGGCGTGCACCGGCGTCGGTTCGCCGGGCTGACCGACCAGAGTTGCCACGGTCGCCCCGGCCGCCAGCGCATTGGCCGGACACCGGCTCAGCTGCGGCGAGCCACCGGTGGACACGACGTCCGCGACCCAGCCGTACCGGGTCGGACAACCGTCCTGCAACCAGTCATACGCGCCGCTGCACAGGCGGGCCTCGGCATCATCTTCGGAGAACGCCACAAACGCCCGGCCGTACCCGCGCAAGTGGTCGATGCACTGCACCCGCCGGGCCTGTTCCCGAGACGACAGCAGCGTCGGACCGGCGACGGCCAGAGCAATCAGAACGCCCAGCAGTACGACGGCGACTTCGATGCGGGAACGGGCATCGCGGGTGATCATCCAGACTCTCTCACGCTGACTTCGGAATCGTTCGCGGAGGAAACCGCCCCCCACTGCGAACCGATTACACGATCAGAGCGGTCGTCTCGTCAATCCCGCGCATCAGATTCATGTTCTGCACCGCCACGCCTGCCGCCCCCTTGATGAGGTTGTCCAGCGTCGCCAGTACGATCACCCGGCCCTCGACCACACGAACCGTCACATCGCAGTAGTTCGTGTGCGCGACGTCCTTCGTCCGCGGCAGCGACTCGATCACGCGGACAAACGGCTTGCCATCGTAGAACTCGCGCATCGCCGCCAGCAGCACGTCCTGCGTCACCGGTTTCGTCGGCGTCGCATAGATCGTCGCGAGAATCCCGCGATCCATCGGCGTCAGGTGCGGCGTAAACAGCACGTCGACCTCCTTGCCGCTGGCCGTCGAGAGCACCTGCTCGATCTCCGGCGTATGGCGATGCGAACCGACCGCATAGGCCGAAATCGACTCGTTGCACTCCGCGTAGAGGATGTTCTGCTTCGGCGAACGGCCCGCCCCGGACACGCCGCTCTTGGCGTCGATGATGATCCCGGTCGGCTCGACGACCCCGCCGGCAAGCAATGGGGCGAGCGCCAGAATCGACGTGCTCGTGTAGCAGCCGGGATTGGCAATCAGCTTCTGGCCGGGAATCTGGTCGGCGAACAGTTCCGGCAGCCCGTAGACGGTCGATCCCAGCCGCGTCGGGTCGGTGTGGACGTGCCCGTACCACCGCTCGTACACGCCCGGATCGGTCAGCCGGTAGTCGGCCGACAGGTCGATCACGTCCAGACCCGCGGTCAGCAGGGCCGGCACACTCTCCATGCTGGCGACGTGCGGCAGGCAGCAGAAGCACAGATCGGCCCGCTCGGCAATCGCCGTCGCGGTCAGATCCTCGAGTTCCAGATCGATCCGCCCGGCCAGTGCGGGGTGGACGGCATCGAGCCGACGACGATCGGACCGGCTGGTGACCGCGGTGATCTCCACCTGCGGATGGCGGAGCAGAATCCGGATCAGTTCGTACGCCGTGTACCCCGTCGCCCCCTGGATCGCAACACGCATCATGATTCGTCAGCACTCGACTGGAAGTTGTGGTCCGCCACTCAGACCGGCCGCCTGCGGTCCCGGTTCGCATCGAAACGCCAATTCTAGTGCCGGCCAGACGATGCGTCGACAGGCCCGCAGCCCCTGGTTCCCGCACCGGCCTCCGGAATGGCCGGACTCCTTTGAAATTCCGCCCCGAACCGGTCACACTTTCACATCAATCTTCCCGAATTCTGCTCCGTCTCGACACGGACAATCCATATGGATCCTGCCCGCGCAGGATTCCCCGAAAGACGTATCGACCAAGGACACTGAACTGATGGCCAATGTTGCTCAGCTTGCCGCCGACGCCCTGACCGATGGCGAAGGGATTTTCCGTCTCGCTCCCACCTGGGTTCCCCGCTCCTTTCTGCAGCCCGGCCGGCGGCTGAAGCTGCATCCCAACGACTACTACGCCCTGGGGATGGATCGCGGCGGCATCGACGAGCGGTGGTTCGGCTCGACGACCGAAGCGGCCAACGAAAACCGCAACGAGGACGAAGGGCTTTCCTACTGCGTCTTCAACGGCGAGCGGTTCCTGCTCCGCGATGCCGTCGAGGAACTCAAGGGTGAGGTGATCGGCGACGAGATCTGGAACACCTACAAGCGGTGGCCGGTCTACTCGAAGTTCTTCGACAACATGGGCCCGATCCCCCACCACATGCACCAGAACGCCGAGCAGGCCGCCAAGGTCGGGCAGGAAGGAAAGCCGGAAAGCTACTACTTCCCGCCGCAGATGAACCAGATCGGCAACAACTTCCCCTACACCTTCATGGGCCTGGAGCCGGGCACGACCAAGCAGGACGTGATCGACTGCCTGGACCGCTGGAACGAGGGGGACAACGGCATTCTCGACCTGTCCAAGGCGTACCGCCTCAAGCCGGGCACCGGCTGGCTCATCCCCCCCTGCGTCCTGCACGCCCCCGGCTCGCTGGTCACCTACGAACCGCAGTGGGGCAGCGACGTGTTCGGCATGTACCAGTCGCTCGTTGAAGGCCGCATGGTCCCCCGCTCGCTGCTGACCAAGGACTTCCCCGAAGAGCACCACAACGACAACGCCTACCTGGTCGATGCCCTCGACTGGGAAAAGAACGTCGATCCCAACTTCAAGGACTCCAACTACCTGGAGCCGATCGTCTCGGAAGAAGGGGATGGCTGGGTCGACAAGTGGATCGTCTACGGCAAGGTGGACGGCCAGCAGATGTTCACCGCCAAGGAACTGACGCTGCAGCCGGGTGCCAAATGCACCATCAAGGACGGCGGCGCCTACGGCTGGATCACCGTCCAGGGTTCGGGCTCGATCGGCAAGCTGAAGCTGCAGACGCCCGTCATGATCCGCTTCGGCGAGATGACCGAAGACGAAGTGTTCGTCTCGGCCAAGGCCGCCAATGAAGGCGTGACGTTCGAGAACACCGGCACCGAGCCGCTCGTCGGCCTGCGGTACTTCGGCCCGAACGCCCAGCCCAACGCGCCGGAAAACGGTGCGTGGAAGAAGTAGGAGGGCGGCGTTCAGTTCGAACGTCCCGATGACTGCAAGCCCGATCGTACGAAGTACAACTCGGGGTGGCCGGCAGCGGTCACCCCGACCGGGGCTTTCGTCCTCATCATCCCTCAATCGACGTTGGCGGGCCCGCCGGGATGAAACAGTTCCTGACCGAACACTGGGGAGATACTGCAAGCGTTGCTGGGCTGGTGGTGTCGCTCGTTGGCTTTGTGATCGCCATTCGGCAGGCGTCCAGGGCGCGAACGGCAGCGCAACGGGCGGAGATTGCCGCGAACCAGATTCGTTCGACGATCTATGGATTTGACCTCCTGCAGAATCTGACCGCGCTGACGCAGATCCTCTCGGAAATCGTCACCCTGCATCGTCACGCTGCCTGGCAGGCTGTTGTTGAGCGGTATGCCACTGCACGAAAGTTCGTTGTTGCGATACAGGCGGCCGGATTCGCATTCTCGGTAAAGGAAAAGGAAGTAGTGGCATCCTTGCGGCGACAGCTCTCAGAGATGGAAAAGAAAGTCGAACGCGTCATCGTAAGTGAAAACAGGCCGCCGGACGCCAGCCGCTATAATGAGACCATCCGGCAATTCCAGGACGACATCACACAGATGACCGTTCGCATCCGCACCAAATTGGAGCAGAGGGATGTCAATTGACCAGACAGCCAACACGAAGCGCTGGACCCTCCTGAGCCGGCTCCTCAAACGCACCCAGGCGGGCAAGCTTCAGTGGAATCCGCTCGGCGACTCCGACTCGGAGTTCCTCACCGCCGTCTCCGACTACACCATCACAATCGATCGGGATGACGATCGTGCTCCACTGGAAGGATCTATACGAGTCATTGTCCGCGACTGTTCCGATCGCGTTGTCGAGCAGTTCGACGAGTATGATGTCGAGCCGCCGGAAGGAACCTCCGGCGAACCTGCCTCCCGCATGTTTTCGTCCCTGTTTGATGCTGCCCGCCGGCAGGCATTCGACAGCGACGCCGCCATCTCTGACCTCCTCAACCAGCTCGGAGACGACGACTGAGCGGGCGCACGCCCCTGAACCAATCCGGCGGGACCGGCAAACGTCCCTGGACCAAAGGCTGTCACATGGCCTCCAAACGAACACACGACGAATTCCTCGCCGCCCGGAACTACGTCATCCGACACCGTCGCGAGGGTGCCCTCGTCCACGAGTGGTGACTCCCCCCAAGCCGACCGCATTCGGTCGGGGCCGATGACACGTCGTCGGCCTGGAATGGATAACAACCCGTTCCGGTAAATCGCTAACGTACACCACAGCCAATCACCACCGACACCAACCACAACCCCAACCGCAACGGAGAGTGCTCGATGTCCCATACGTATCCGAAATTGCACAACGCCATGTGGCCCGGCCTGGTCGGCAAGGAAGAAGGGACCGACCATCCCCCCATCAGCCTCGACCGCATGCTCGAGCTGACCGCCAATGCCGAGGTCAACGGCCAGAAGTTCGAGGGCATCGACTACTTCCTGTTCCATCCCCACACCGATCCCGACGCCTCCGACGACGAGCTCAAGGCGATCGCCGACAAGATCGCCGCCAAGGGCCTGAAGGTTGGCTCGCTGGTGGCTCCGATCTGGCCCGGCACGGTGGGTGACTCCGCCATGGGTGACGACGAAGCCCGCGGCAAGTTCGTCCTGGCCGTCGAAAAGGCCTGCCGGATTGCAAAGATCTTCAACGAGCACGGCGTCCGCGAGTACGGTGTGATCCGCATCGACTCGGCCGCCGGCGTCGCCGACTGGACCGCAGATCCCGAAGCCAACACGAAGAAAATCGCCGAGACCTTCCGCCAGGCTGCTCAGGTCGCGAAGGACAACGGCGAACGGCTCGCCGCCGAAGGCGAAATCTGCTGGGCCGGCATGCACTCCTGGAAGGACATGGTCAACCTGCTCGAAGCAGTCGACATGCCCGAGACCGTCGGCTTTCAGGCCGACCTGGCCCACACGTACCTGTACCTGCTCGGCTACAACGCCCCCGAGCATGCCCTCCTCAAGGAAGGCTACAGCGACGAGGAATTCTGGGCCGCCTACAAGACCATGACCGACGCCCTGCGGCCGTGGACGATCGACTTCCACGTGGCGCAGAACGACGGCTCGGTCCACGGCACCGGCAGCCACGACAAGACCGGTCGCCACTGCCCCGCCGACGATCCCAACGGCAAGCTTGACATCGTCAAGTGCGCCGGCTACTGGCTGGAAGGTGCCGCGGACCGTGGCATCAAGCACATCTGCTGGGACGGCTGCATGTTCCCCAACGAAATGCTCGAGACGCAGCAGACCTGGAACACGATCCTCGACGTGATGCTCAAGGTTCGCGACGCCCACGGCTGGGATTGAGACTGCGACTTCGGGTGGCATGCTCGTCTGCGAAGGCGGGCATGTTGCTCCAATGACATTCGGCCCACCGGTTGCAGCCGGTGGGCTGTTTGCATTCGATTCACCTCGCGCCTCAAGCCTCGCGCCTCCCCATGCCCGAGATCTACATCAGCACCGATGTCGAGACGGACGGCCCGATCCCCGGTCCGCATTCGATGCTGAGTCTCGGCTCGGCGGCGTACCAGGCTGACAAGACGCTCGTCAGCACGTTTGAGGTCAATCTCGAAACCCTGCCGGACGCCACCGGCCACCCGGACACCATGGAGTGGTGGCAGAAGCATCCCAAAGCGTGGAAGGACTGCCGGACCGATCCCCAGCCCCCCGACCAGGCAATGCAGCGGTACGTCGACTGGCTCAATCAGCTTCCCGGCAAACCGGTGTTCGTCGCGTACCCGGCGGGGTTCGACTTTCTGTTCGTCTACTGGTATCTGATGCGGTTCGTCGGACGCAGTCCGTTCTCGCATTCGGCCCTGGACATGAAGTCATTCGCGATGGCGCTGATGGGGACGGACTTCCGCGACAGCACCAAGCGGAACATGCCCGGTCGCTGGTTCGACCGGCTCCCGCATACGCACCGCGCCCTGGACGATGCGATCGAGCAGGGAGCCCTCTTCTGCAACATGCTGGCCGAGCGGCCCGAGGGCGTGAGCCGGTAGGATTCCGCCCGCCGAAATGCTAGATTCGTGATCTCTCACTGCACCCACAAAACACACGTCCTCAGGCTGGACATCGGTTCTCACAGAAAGGACAGGCAGCGATGACAAAGCCCCTGAATCTCGGCATGATCGGCTACGGCTTCATGGGCCGGGCCCACACGAACGGCTACAAGCGGGTTGGCGACTTCTTTCCGGAACTCGAGTACCGGCCGGTCCTCAAGGCCGCCTGTGCCCGTAACCAGGAGAAGGTCCAGGCCTTCGCCGACCAGTGGGGCTACGAGTCGATCGAAACCGACTGGCGGGAACTCCTCAAGCGGGACGACATCGACGCCGTCGACATCTGCGTGCCGAACAATCTCCACAAGGAGATCGCCATCGCGGCTGCCGAAGCCGGCAAGATGATCCTCTGCGAAAAGCCGCTGGCGATGGACACCGCCGAAGGCGAAGAGATGTGCCAGGCCGTCGAGAAGGCGGGCGTGGCCAACACCGTCTGGTACAACTACCGTCGCGTCCCCGCCGTCACGCTGGCCAAGAACCTGATTGACGAAGGGAAGCTCGGCCGCATCTTCCACTACCGCGCCAACTTCCTGCAGGACTGGACGATCTCTGAAGACCTGCCCCAGGGGGGAGCGGCTCTGTGGCGTCTGGACGCGGCTGCAGCGGGCTCCGGCGTGACCGGCGACCTGCTGGCCCACTGCATCGACACGGCGATCTGGCTCAACGGCAAGGTCGACAACGTCACGGCCATGACCGAGACGTTCATCAAGGAACGTGTCCACACCGAGACCGGTGAGAAGCAGCAGGTCGGCATCGACGATGCCTGTGCCTTCCTCTGCCGCTTCAACAACGGTTCACTCGGACTGTTCGAGTCGACCCGCTACGCCCGCGGCCACAAGGCGCTGTACACCTTCGAGATCAACGGCGAACACGCCTCGATCAAGTGGGACCTGCACGACCTGCACCGGCTCGAGTACTTCGATCACCGGGACGAAGGCAAGCTCCGCGGCTGGCGGTCGATTCACGTGACCGACAACGGCGGCGAACACCCCTACATGGACAAGTGGTGGGTGCCCGGCCTGCAGATCGGCTACGAACACTCGTTCGTGCATCACGTCGCCGACTTCCTCAAGAGCCTGGAAACCGGCACGCCCTGCGGCCCGACCTTCCGCGACGCCCTCGAAACGCAGAAGATCTGCGATGCCGTGCTGGGCAGTGCGAAAACCGGTGCGTGGCAGGAAGTCGGATAGACAGTCCGCTGAGAATACGTTAAGAGTGAAGCATGCACGGGTCGTGGCCGCTGGCCGCGCCCCGTGCTCTTTTGTGTGGCGCGAAAGTGGCCACACCTGCACGCGACAATTCCACCTGAAATCGAAGCCCACGGGGTCCCCTCCGTGGGCTTTTGCTGCAGACACTGCATTCTTCAGGGAGAAAAAGGACCTGACACATGGACCGACAGCCGATCTCGCGAGCCGGTTACGACAAGATCCTCGCCGAAATCAAGCACCTCGAATCCGTCGAGATGCCCAAGATTGCCGAGAAGGTTGCCGAAGCCCGTGCCGAAGGTGACCTCAGCGAAAACGCCGAATACCACGGCGCTCGCGAGACGCAGGGCATGCTCCAGGCCAAGATCAATCAGCTCAAGACGAAACTCGCCGGCTGTGTCATCGTCGACAAGGCCGACATGCCCAAAGGGGTCGTCTCCTACGGCTCACGCGTCACCGTCAAGGACATCGACCTCGACGAGAACGAGACGTATGAGTTCGTCGGCCCCGGCGAGGAAGACTACGACGGCGACGTCATGAAGATCCTCACCAACAGCCCCATCGCACAGGCCCTCATGGGCAAGAAGGTCGGGGACAAGGTCGAAGTCACCCTCCCCCGCGGTTCGATGGAACTCGAGATCGTCGAGATCGCCGACGACTGAGTCGAGACGCGAGGCATACCCCCCTCGCCTGATGGATTGCCGTAAGCCCACCGGATGCCACCGGTGGGCTGCCCATCCGCACGACTCATGCTCCCCTGCCGGGTAAGCCTGTCGCAAACGATCCTCACCACAGGCCACCGCCGTACCAGTACGGAAGCCCGATCACCGGTCGCGGCACCGTCCAGTAGTCAGAATTCGACGGGATGTACGGTCGGTAGGGCGTCAGCTCCGGTTCCGGAACCCAACGCGGCGTCACCTGTTTGTTGATCGTCGTCGGCCGCATCTTGCCGAACAGCAGCTCCATCGCCGCCTCGTGACGGTACGACGGATTCGCCAGGTACTCGTGCCGACGATACGGAATCGACGCATACGCCTGCTGGTACGTCATCCCATCGATCGCGACCGGGTAGTTCTTCTCGTTCGGACGGATGACCGGTCCGGCCGGCGGCTGGGGTACCGACGGTGGCACGAAACCGGGAGCCGGAGGTGCCGGCGCGTCCGCACCATTGTCCGCAGGAACCGGGGCAGGTGCCTGAGCCACTCGCGGCGTCACCGTCACCACCCATGACTTGCCGGACGCATCAGCCACGCGGACATCCTCCGCGGGCAACCGCCCGGCAAAGGCCAGCATCAGGACCAGGCTACAGGCACCCGGACAGACCGTTCGAATCGCGGGACGGGGAAAAGCCATCTGTTCGCTCCACTCGACGTTTGTTTTCTGCAACGCCGCAAACCACGCAAACATCGCATATCCCGCAAGGTAGGCCGTTCCCGCTAGCGTTGTCAAAGTCTGTTCGAACGGATTCACCCCTGCAGATTGACCATCGCCGCAACGCCCCCTAACGTACACGCAAACCAAGAGTTCCGATGATGCAGGAGTCGCCCGGCGTGAGCAGAAAAGCCTGGGGAGGACGTTTCTCCACCCCGACCAACGAACTGGTGGAAGCCTTTTCCGAATCGATCAGCTTTGACGCGCGGTTGGCAAACGTCGACGTCCGCGGTTCGAAGGCTCACGCACGCATGCTCGCCTCCGTCGGCCTGCTGACCGACGACGAGGCGGCCAGCATTCAGACGGCACTCGATGAGATCCTCGGCGAGATCGAGCGGGGCGAACTGCCGTTCCGCAACGAACTCGAAGACATCCACATGCACATCGAGAGCCGGCTGATCGAGAAGCTCGGCGATGTCGGCCGCAAGCTGCACACCGGACGCAGCCGCAACGACCAGGTCTCCACCGACCTCAAGCTGTACGTCCGCGATGCGATCGACCAGGTCGATGAGCTGCTCGAAGAACTGCAGCGGGCGTTCGTCTCGCGCGGCGAAACCGATGCCGACGTGATCCTGCCCGGCTACACACACCTGCAGCGGGCCCAGCCGGTCCTCGCCCCGCACTACTGGCTCGCCTACTGCGAGAAGTTCCAGCGGGATCGCGACCGTCTGGCCGATGCCCGCCGCCGGGTGAATATCTCGCCTCTGGGTTCCGCGGCGCTGGCCGGCACGACGCTGCCGATCGATCGCGAAAAGACTGCCGAGGCCCTTGAGTTCGAAGCGATCGCCGCCAACAGTCTCGATGTCTCCAGCGACCGGGACTATCTGATCGAGTTCACGTTCGCCCTGTCACTCATCGCCGCCCACCTCTCCACCTGGGCAGAAGAGTGGATTCTGTGGAACACGACCGAGTTCGGGTTCCTGACGCTGCCGGACGCCTACACGACCGGCTCATCCATCATGCCGCAGAAGAAGAACCCGGACGTGCTCGAACTGATCCGGGGCAAGACGGCCCGGGTGATGGGCGCGGTCTCGCAGCTGCTGGTTCTGGTGAAGGGACTGCCGCTCGCCTACAACCGCGACCTGCAGGAAGACAAGCTGGCGATGTTCGACGCGCACGACACGGCCGTCGCCTGCCTGCAGCTGGCTCCGCACATCGTTGCCAACGCCCAGCTCAACGTGGACCGCATCAACGCCCGTCTCGAAGACGGCTACCTCGATGCGACCGCGCTGATGGAGTATCTCATCGGCAAAGGTGTCCCGATGCGGACCGGCCACGGAACGGTCGGCAAGCTGGTCGCCCTGTGCGAGTCGAAGAGCTGCCGGCTCGCGGAACTCTCTCTCGACGAACTGCAGGACGCCTGCGATCTCATCGAAGAGGACGTCTACTCGATCCTGGGAACCCGCAATGCCGTTGCCGCCCTCACCAGCTACGGGTCCGGCGGTCGCGAACCGGTGATGAGCCAACTCACAGCATGGCGTGAGAAGCTCGGCATGTAGCCGGGGCGGTCGGAATCGTGATGCGGAACATCTGTCTGACGCTGGCCTACGACGGCACGAACTACGCCGGCTGGCAGGTGCAGCCGGATGCGCCCACGATCCAGCAGGAAGTCGAGCGTGCGATCCATGCGATCTCCGGTCAACAGGTCCGCGTGCTCTCAGCCGGTCGGACGGATGCCGGCGTGCACGCCTTCGGGCAGGTCGCCAACTTCCGCATCGAGTCGACGATTCCGCCGGAGAAGTGGCAGCCGGCCCTGCAGTCGCAACTGCCGCACGACATCGTCATTCGCGAGTCGCGCGAAGTCGACATGGAGTTTCACGCGACGTACTCGGCAAAGAACAAGCGTTACCGGTACGTCATCATGAACCGCCGGCTGGACGATCCGTTCCTGCGCCGGTACTGCTGGAAGATCGATTATCCGCTCGATGCCGGAGCCATGCACCAGGCAGCACAGGCGCTGCTCGGCAAGCACGACTTCCGCTGCTTTGAGTCCCACTGGCCGAACAAGGCAACGAGCGTGCGGACGATCATGGACGTCAGCGTGCAGCGGATCGCCGGCTGGCCCGCCTGGTCCCCCGAGCCGATCGCCAATGGTCCGGCCTCCGCCAACGGGTCGGGTGACTTCATCGTGCTGGAGATCGAGGCGGACGGGTTCCTGTACAACATGGTGCGGGCGATCACCGGCACCCTGGTGGAAGTCGGCCGGGGCAAATGGCCGGTCGACGTGATGCGGGACATCATTGCAGCCGGCGAACGTGGCCAGGCCGGCCCGACCGCACCGCCGCAGGGGCTGGCGCTGGTCTGTGTGAACTACGGCGACTGAACGCCCCAGGCAAGCGACGGGTGGCCGGGGCAGGAGCGAGCAACGCGAGCGATGCCCCGGATGGGAAGGCGGCAGCTCGTAGGGTGCGTCACGGCACAACGGCTGGCGACGGCCCCATCCGGGCCATGTTCGTTAACCGAAACTGCCCGCTTCACCCGGCAGCTCACGCTGCCGGCTCGCCTGAAATGCAGCGAGTGGCGAGCCCCGAGCGTCAGCTCGGGGGTAACCCGGTCGCACGTCCGGCACGCAGACAATGCCCGGGCAGAGCCCGTGGCACACAGGCACATGCTTGCCTTCAAGGGCAAGCATGCCACCCGGGCCGTCGCACACAGGCGTTCCGCTCGCTCACGCTCGCGGCTCAGTGGTTCACGCTCAACCGCGCGCTCACGTCGAGGTCCCGACGCCGCCGCAACCGCTACGTCTTCTCTTCATCCGGCGCGGGGGCGAAGCCGCGACGCATTGTGTTCTCCGTCACGTTGACCGGCAGCAGGAACTGCAGCAGGTAATCCGGTCCGCCCGCCTTGGTGCCGATCCCCGACATACGGAACCCGCCAAACGGATGCCGCTGCACAATCGCGCCGGTGATGCCCCGGTTCAGATACAGGTTGCCGACGAACAGCTCGTGCTTTGCCCGGTCGAGGTTGTCCGGACTGCGGCTGAACATCCCCCCCGTCAGGGCGTATTCGGTTCCATTGGCAATGTCGAAGGCCTCGTCGAGGTCGCCGGCCCGCAGCACGGAAAGAACCGGTCCGAAGATTTCGTCCTGGGCCAGTCGCGAGTCCGGTTCGACATCGGCAAAGACATGCGGCGCGATGAAGTACCCCTGCTTCTCCAGCGTGCCGACATCCTTGCCGGTCACCAGCGTGCACTCGTCCTTGCCGACCGCGATGTAATCGTTGATCCGCTCGAAGGCGACTTCGTCGATCACGGGACCGACGTCGGTCCCCGGCTTCTCTGCCGGTCCGACCGACAGACTCTCGACGGCATTCTTCAGCCGCTCGACAAATGCGTCATAGGCGTCTTCGAGCACGATCACCCGCGAACAGGCCGAGCACTTCTGACCGCTGAAGCCGAACGCACTCTGCACGACCCCCTGCACCGCTTCGTCCAGGTCGGCATCGTCGTCGACGATGATGGCGTTCTTGCCTCCCATCTCGGCAACGACGCGTTTGACGCTCGTCTGCCGGGGATCGGTCTCGGAGGCCAGACGGTTGATCGACAGGCCGACTTCCCGCGAACCGGTAAACGCGATGATGTCGACGTCGGGACTTCCGACCAGAGCCGGCCCGACATCTTCGCCCACGCCCGGCAGATAGGCCGCGACACCGTCCGGAATCCCCGCATCGCGGATGATCTCCATCAGCTTGGCGGCAATGACGGGCGACTGCTCGGCCGGCTTCATGATGACGGTGTTCCCCGTCACCAGGGCCGCAGCCGTCATCCCGGTCAGGATCGCCAGCGGGAAGTTCCACGGCGCGATCACCACCGCCACGCCCCGCGGTCGATACCAGTAACTGTTCTCTTCGCCGGGATAGTCACACTGCAGCGGCACGCCCAGCTCGCGCATACAGGCGGCGTAGTACATGCAGAAGTCAATCGCCTCGGCGACATCGCCATCCGCCTCGGCCCACGGCTTGCCGCACTCATATACCATCCAGGCCGCCAGTTCGAACCGGCGGTTCCGCATCTCGGCGGCGATCAGTTCGAGGTACTCGGCGCGGTGCTGGGCCGAGACCTTCGACCATTGCCGGAACGCCCGCCGCGCCACCTCGATCGCTTCCTCGGCGTGATCGGCCGACGCGGAGGCCGCGGTCCCGACGATCTGGTCCTTCTTCGACGGGTTACGGGAGATGATCTCGGAGCGGGTATCGACCGCCTTGCCGTCGATCACCAGCGGATATTCGCCACCGAGATCCGAGGCGACTTCCTCGAGCGCCTCCTTCATGGCGTCCCGGTTTTCCGCCTTGCTGAAGTCGGTAAGCGGTTCGTTCTGAAAGTGAATGACTGCGTAGGCGTTACCCGCCGATTCGTCACGTTCGGACATGAGAAGCCTTCATCCGTGCTGAAATACGTCTGTCTGTCTGCTGTCTGACTGCGTCGCCGCTGAACTCGTGCCGCCGGTAGAGAGCGTCTATGCCGTCCCCGCGGCCTGCCGGGCTCCAACCTCGGCCGGCTTGCGGAACAGGTCGTCGACGTTGACGCTCGTGTCGTAGGCGTGCCGCAGAAAACTGTCGTTCGACGTGTTCTCCAGCAGCCGCCGCACCAGATACGCCATGCCGGGAATCAACTCGCCGAACGGCGTGTAGACCCGCACGCGGTATCCCATCTCCGAGAACAGCAGCTGCTGCTCTTCGGCCATGCCGTACAGCATCTGAATTTCCCAGGAGCCTTCCGGCACATCGAGCTGTTTCGCCCACGCCATCCCGTGGGCCAGACTCCGCAGGTTGTGTGATCCGAGAGCGGGCCGCAGCCACTTAGAGTTTTCGAACAGAAACTGCGTCTGCCGCTCGAAGTTGTCGTCCGACTGCCACTTCTCCATGTAGACCGGACAGGGCCAGCCGCGGTACTCGGCGACGACGGTCTCGTAGTCCCAGTACGCCCCTTTGACGAGTCGAATCCAGATCGGCGTGCCCCGCTCCCTGGCCCATTCGAGCAGCCCCTGCAGGTCGTCGCCCGCTTCGGGCAGATACGCCTGGATGACGATGCCGCAGTCCGGCCAGTCGCGGAACTCGTCCTCCATGAAGACCTGCTTGAAGATCTCCAGCGTCAGATCCTTGTAGGCGTAGTGCTCCATGTCGACATGGACGTAGGCGTCCTGCTCGCGGGCGGCCCGCAGGATCGGACGCAACCGCTGCTTGACCGCCTCGGCGGAGCCTTCCGGGTCAACCGGCTTGAAGTGGCTGCAGAGTGCCGACAGTTTGAGTGAGACGTTGCACCGTGGAATCCAGCCCGCCTCGTCGCGGTCGAGCTGGCGGTTTTCCGGCCAGGTGTTGACCTGCGGAGCCAGTCCTTCGATCAGATCGAGATACGCCTGCTGGTAGGCGTCGGCTTCCGGCTCGCTGATGACCGCCTCACCCAGCAGGTCGAGCGTAAACGCCAGCCCCTGCTTGCGCAGTCGCGAGACGCTCTGCAGAACCTCCTCGACCTTGCTGCCGGCAATGAACCGTTCGGCCATCTTGCGGGCATTGGTGCGGGCGTTGAGCGCCAGGGCCTTGCCGAGCAATGAGTTCGGCTGCGAGACGTCCAGCCCCAGCTGCGCCGCCCAGGGAAGATGCCCCCGAACCTCGTTGAAGTATTCCTGCAGGTGCCGGGCCACCGACTCGTGCGAGCGCAGCATCGGCAGCACGTCGACGAAGCGAAACATCTGGACCTTGATGGACTCGTCGGCCATCGCCCATTCGAGGATGTGGTCCAGCCACCACCGTCGTTCAAAGACCGTCGGCCGCCGCCGGCCGAGCTGAGCCCACAGTTCCCGGCCAATCCGCTGCGTTTCCGCTTCGACAGCGTCCTGAACTGACGTCGAAGTCGTCATGTCGATCCATCCGTCCTCTCACCTGAACGCAGCCACATTGCCCTGCGTCAGGGCGTCATCATGAATTCCTTACGATCGCCGCGCGGTCGATACCGGCGGCGCGTCCCCCCATCTTAGCGACCGCGGGGGCACTTGCTGAGGGGCTGCAGCGGGGAGCTGCGCAGATTTCTACTGCTCGCCCGCCTGCTCCGCCGCAATCGCCTGCAGAAACCCGATCAGATCGCGCAGATCTTCCGGCGGAAGGAGCTCCCCGAGGTTGGCCGGCATCAGGGACCGGCTCGACTTCACCTGTTCATCGATCTCGTCGATCGGAACCGTGAACTCATCCCCCTTCTCGTTCGCCAGCACCAGCGTCTCGCCTTCCTCCCGTCGCACGAGTCCGGACACCACCTTTCCCGAGTCGAGCAGAATCGTCGTCGTCCGGAAGGCACCATCCACGTTCCGGTTCGGATCGAGAATGTCCTCCAGCAGCCGCCGGGGACCGCGAATCCCCACCCCGTCCAGCTGCGGACCGACCTGCCGTCCCTCCGGGCCGATCCGGTGACAGGACGCACACGTCTTCTTGAAGACCCACATCCCCCGTTCGGGATCGGCCTCCGAACTCTCCACCAGCGCCAGCCGGTCCGCCAGCAGCTTCTGCACCGCCGCGTCCTGACTCGGCAGATCACGGGTCAGCGCGGCAATCCGTTCGTGGGCTCCTTCACCGCCCACGGCGGCGAGCTTCTCGGCGACGCCGGCATCCTGGAGGACACGGGGCGACATCCGTCCGGCTTCGATCAGGGCAAAGACCGCGGAGGCTCCCGCTGGTGAAGCCGCCAGCAGCCCAGCGAACCGATGCTGTCCCGACTCCGGCAGCAGGTTCGCGACATCCTTCAGCAGCGTCTCCTCCTGCATCGGGTCACCCGCCACGACCTGCCGCAGAACTCGTTCACCAACCGACGGATTGACGAGGCCCTCCGCGACGATCTCCGCCATCGCCGTCAGCAGCGGTCGCGACTCGAACTGCAATAGCGTCCGGGCCAGCTGCAGCCGCGTCGTCCACGCAGACGAATCGTCCGCAACGACGTTCTTCAACGCCGGCAGCAGTTCACGCAGTTCGAGCGTCGACACGAGACTGGCCGCGACATTGTCCGCCGCAAACGTAACCGGCTCATATCCGTCGAGCGAGAACCGGCCGGCCGCCAGCCAGGCGTAGGCATTTCCGTCGTCGCCATCGACGATTTCGAGATAGACCCGCTGCCCGGTCTCCCATTCCTCGAAGGTCCAGGTCACCTCGCGGGCCGTGTCGTTGCGAGGCGGAAATGCCCGCTTGAGGGGCCGTCCCGTCGCCGCCTCGCACAGCTGAACGAAGTTCTTCTCGTGCGCCGGCTTCTCGGGATAGCCACGATGCCCCGCCAGCCAGAACGTCACCCGCTCCGGCAGGGCGAACGTCTCCGACCGCCAGATCCCTGTCAGCGTCTCGGAGCGGGACAGGCTGTCATGCAGCAGCACGTCCTTCCTGCCATCGGCACACGCCCGGGACCGCGGACCGAACGGGTTCTCACCCGGAGCACGTCCCGACAGCGGTCCGTAGGACCAGCGGCTGCCCGACCGCGTTGCCAGGCCGATCAGCCGTTCGCCCAGATCCAGCCCCCACGGTTTGAGGACCGCTGCGTGTCCGCCGCCCCGCTGCTCCAGGCCGGTATGAATCGCCTGCAGATCTTCATATTCATTCTCCAGATCGCGGCCGGTAATCTGCCGCACCGACGCAATCAGTTCCGGCAGCCGATCGGCCTCGAGATATCGCGCTGCATGTCCCGTCAGACTGCGACGCAGGTCCACGGGAAGATCGCCTGCCCCCAACGCCTGTTGAGCCAGGGCCGCCCCCGCTGCCGACGGCACCGCCAGCGCGACCTCCGCCAGCGCCCGCAGATCGGCCGGCGACCACTCGGACGCGGCGACGTCCTGGCCGATCGCCTCATCACGCAGGTGATTCCGCAGAGCAATCCGCACGGCGTGCCGCAGCAGCGTATCGTCCTCCGCCCCGTTGTTCAGGACGGACAGCAGCGGCTGCACCTGATCGGCACGCGGATGCCGGGCGATCGCCTCGACGGCCGCCCGCCGGACAGAACCGTTGTCGTCTTCGAGCAGCGTGAGTGCGACGGACTGTGCCGCGTCCGACCACGCATCCCGCTCGGCAAGGATCCGTGCCAGATGCACGCGGACGATCGCTGCCGGGTCCCCCGCCCGCAACGTCAGCAGTTCGTCGTCGAGGCCGACCGTCCGTTCCGTCACCCACAGGGCATGAGCCAGCTGCACGTCGGCTGCGGTGTAGCCGTGCTGCTCCGAGACCACCGGTCCGGTCAGGACAATCTCGCGTGAGGCGGCGACGATCGGCCGAACCGCCTCTGCGGCAGCGTCGCCGTATTCGTCGATCAGCTGGTTTGTCGCGAGCGTGCGGATGGTGATGTTCGAGGACTGCAGCCGGCGAACCAGTTCCTCTACCGTGTCTGCGGTCAGATCGGGCATCTCCGGCGGCGCAGCCGTGCCGTCCCCCTTCCAGACCAGCCGCCAGATGCGCCCTCGCATGCGGTCCCGGCGGGGATGTTCCAGCGGAACTTCGTAGTGCCCGATGATGGCGTTGTAGAAGTCGGCGATGTACAGGGCACCATCCGGTCCGACCGCGACATCGACCGGACGGAACCAGCCGTCCTCCGACGAAATCAGATCGGGCTGCGACTGGACGAGCGGCGTCGAACCGTGCCACTGCAGCCGATCGCGATGCACCCGTCCGGTGACCGGATTGCAGATGTACAGACAGTCGACGTAGTCAGACGGAAAGTGACCGCCGGAGTGGTACGCGGCACCACAGATGCCCGTCGAGCCGTGGTTGTGGTCGATGATCTCCGGACCGAATCCGAGTCCGTCGTGCGGCTTGCCGAAGCTCGGATAGTATGCCCCCTTGAGCAGCAGCGTCACCGGTCGCGAGTGACAGTCGGCGTTGTAGAGGTTTCCGAACGGATCGAACGTCATTCCGAACGGGTTCACCTGCCCCCAGGTGAACTGCTCGACCCGCGAGCCGTCTTCGCGAAAGCGGAACGTATTTCCGGAGTTCATGGTGAACTCGACGCCATCCGCCCCGGTCACATTCGACGTGTTACGGAAGCCGTGACAGGCATAGATCCAGCCGTCGATCCAGCGGGTGAACGAATTCACCATGCCGTGCGTGTCGAGATTGCCGAAGCCGGAGAACAGCACCTCCTCTTTGTCGGCCTGCAGGTCGCCGTCGGTGTCGTGGTACCGGCGGATCGCAGGAATGCCGTAGGCGATTGCGCCTCCCGGGACCGGTACCTGACCAATCGGGATGTTGAGCCCTTCGGCGAAGTGAACGATCCGCTGCGGCGTGCCGTCAGGACCGATTCCCTCGATGACCGACAGCCGATCGCGCGGCGGATGATCGCCGACGCCTGAAAAGCGCTGGTCGCGGGGTTCGATGCCGGGACCATCAGCCGGATACGGATACTCGACGGAGTGGGTGACCCACAGTCGGCCGGCCGCGTCGAAGCCGAGGTTCATCGGCTGACCGATGTCCGGATCGCTGGCAACCAACTGGATTTCGAAGCCGTCCGGAATGCGGAACAGTTCCCGCTGTCGTTCCGGCGGGTTCGGCTCGGATTCCACCACGAGCGGCGGTGCCGCTCCGGCAACCGTCACACAGACTGCCCAGACGGCGACGGCACGAACGATCTGCTGCATGGAGGCCTCCGACACATCGGACCGACAGACGGACAGCGCGGCCGGCAGGGAGGTCGATTGGCCGCACGTCAGTGAGATAGCGGGTATTGCAGCCGTCGCCAGGAGGAGAGTCGGCCTCTGGTGGCGACGGGTCGGCAACAGTTCCGATGCTAGAGAATCCGCCAGGCGGCGGACAGTCAGGCAGGCAATTCGGCAGGGAGACCGGTCGGGTGGGCAGCGACCCGGCGTCGGTCATCACCGGGTCGGAAGGTGGGATGTTGTCGGCTGCCTTCAGCTGACGACAGCAGGCGGTGTCGGTGACTTGGCGTCGACCGGGCCATTCAGCGTGGCCGCCGTCTGATTGCAGTGCGAACCGACGAGTTCACCACGAACGATGCTGACTTCACGCGGTGCATCGATCGCCAGGCGGACCCGCCCGTTGCCGATCGCGACAACCTTCACGACGACATTCTCGCCGATGCAAATCGACTCGTTTTCCTTGCGGGACAGAACAAGCATTGTTGAACTCCTTTTCACCGGGATACGCGCGAAACGCGCAACGTCGCGACGACTCCAGCCAGCGCAGGAACAGGACAGCCATCCCGTCCCTCAGCATCGCGCATTCAGACGCATCCACGTCGACTCATTTTGACCGGGCAGGCCGATTGGAATCCTCTCAACCTGATTGCCCGCCCGATCAGCAGCCACTCGGGACTCCGAATCAAGTCGGTCCCGGCTTTGAGTCAGAGAGCCACCCGTCGGCAAAGCCACAGACAGGCTGGGACATTGGGCCTCACTCCCCTCTCCGAGGCAACTCCGCTTCCCCTGTATGCCTCATGAGTGGTTGCGAAACCGCCCCGGTGCGCAACGCTGCTCAATTCCGGCGGGATGCTACGAGGGATGCCGCGAGTGCGTCAATAGCAGTTTCGGCATTTTCTGCCGATTCTATCGCCCGACCGGCAATCGCTCTCGACACCCACCACTTCGCTGCTTGCTTTCGGCCACTGCCTCTTGGCCACTGCCTTTCGGCCACTACGACTCTCGACAGCCGGTCACAACGCCACTCGCCAGACTTCCCCGCAGACACACCGGCCCCCGCCGCATAGAATATTCTGATCCCCTGACATCCCCTGCACCGCGCCATCCCCGCCCTGCCCATGCTGATCTTCGCCTACGGCTCCAACATGTGCCGCCCGCGGATGCGCGAGCGCGTCCCCTCTGCCGAACTGGTCGACATCGGAGCGGTCGCCGGCTTCGATCTGAGGTTTCACAAGCGGAGCGTGGACGGGTCCGGCAAGGCGGATGCCTTTGCCACCGGCGACCGCCAGCATGTCGTCTGGGGCGTCACCTGGCGGATCGATCCGGTCCACAAGCCAATCCTGGACGACTGCGAGTCACTCGGTATCGGCTATGACTGCGAGATGGTTACCGTCCACACACAGTCTCAGGGATCGCTCCCGGCACTTGCGTATCTGGCCCGCGCCGAAGTTCTCGATCCCACCCTCAGGCCGTACCACTGGTACAAGCAGTTCGTCGTCAGCGGTGCGACGCAACATGCCCTGCCCGACGAGTACGTCGCCTCGCTGCAGACCGTCATGTCGATCGACGATCCGGAGCCGGAGCGTCACCAGCAGCACGTCCGGCTGCTGTGCGATCTGCGCTGAAGTGCCGCTCGCGTGCCGGCATCACAATCCGATCCGGTTACTCGGCAGCGACCGCGGCCAGCTCCGAGACCTTGGCCATCCGTTCGTCGATCGTCGACTCGTCGGTGGACCAGTTCTCGGCGAGCCAGTCGAGCAGTTGCTGCTGCCGCTCCGTCGTCCGGGGCGTTGCTTCCGGCTCGGGGAAGTTCGTCTGCCGGGCGATCACGTACTGCGGCCGGGCGCGAACCTGGTCGTAGATGCGGATGGCATACTCGCCGAGGATGCCGATCCCCAGGGCATTGAGAGCACCGAAGAACGACGCCAGCATCGTCATCGAGGCCCAGCCGGGAATCGCCAGTCCGGTCACCAGCTTGTGATACAGCGTGAACGCCGTCACGCCGCCACACACCAGCATCGATACCATCGCGATGCCGTAGAACATCGTCAGCGGGAACGACGAGAACGCAAACAGGGCCGTCTTCGCCAGTCGGAACAGCCCGGAGACCGTCACCCGCGGCTGGTCGTCATGACGGCGTCCCCGTTCGACGGGAACACCGGTCTGCCGGAAACCGACCCAGCTCCGCAGCCCCGGGAAGTACCGGTCCCGATCCGGAATCGCCGTGACCTGATCGACCACCCGGCGGTCCATCAGACCGAAGTTGCCGGCGTCCATCGGCATCGGGGTCCGCGAAACCGCGTTGAGCACCCGGTAGAACGAGTAGAACGCCAGCCGCTTCAGGCCGTTCTCCTTGCGACCGTGACGGACCGCGTAGACAACGTCGTAGCCCTGTGCCCATCGCTGAACGAATGTCGGGATCGCCTCGGGCAGGTCCTGCAGGTCGGAATCCATGACAATGACCGCGTCGCCCGAGGCATGCTCGAGACCGGCCTGCACCGCCGCCTGATGTCCGAAGTTCCGCGAAAAGTGGATCACCCGCATGCGGGGCGTCCGCGAGGCGAGCTGGTCCAGCAGTTCACCGCTGCCGTCGTACGAACCGTCGTCGACGAACAGGATTTCGTACCGGCAGCCGCACTTCTCGAGGGCTTCCTCGACCCGCTTGAGCAGGATTCGCAGGACGACCGCCTCGTTGAACAGCGGCAGAACGACCGAGACGAGAGTCTGTTCCAGAGGCTTCCGCGGTCCGGTCGTGGTATCAACGCTGATCATTTGCAGAGCACTCCAACAACAGACAGTCCACAGGGCACCGGCAGCCGATCGATCATCCACCGCTCGGCATCCGCACAGGTCAGCAACATTCGATTCGTCATCCGGGACACACGCGGAAACTCGGCCGAGGTCTCCTGCGGCGGGCGGATCCGCTGGCACGTCCGCACCGCGATCGCCGCCGGCAGCGTGAACGCATTCCAGTACGTCAGTTTTTTCACCTTGAGTCCGGCCTGTTCGGCTTCGGCACGCAGACGACCGGACGTGTAGCGACGGAAGTGGCCCAGCGCCTCGTCCCAGCGGCCGAACAGCCACTGATACGCCGGCACCGTCACCAGGATGCAGCCACCGGGAGCGAGCGTCTCGCCGGCGTTCTGCAGCACACGCACCGGATCTTCGATGTGTTCAATCACGTCCAGCAGCACGACCGCACGGACGGAACCGGCGTCGAGCGGCCAGGGCTGCGACAGATCATGCTGCCGCACGTCGCTCAGGCCCCGCTCATGCGCCAGCTCGACCGCTTCGGGCATCACATCGAACCCGCTGACGTCGTAGCCGGCTTCGCGGAATTCCAGCAGGTTGCGGCAGGAACCGATTCCCCCCTCGACCAGCCGGCCGGGAGGCGGCGCATACCGCTGCAGCAGCCGCAGCGCCAGCTGACGCTTCGCCACGTGCCACCAGTACGATTCTTCGAGCTCAACCAGCTCGTCGAGATGGGCTGCCTGCATGTCTGTGGGTATCCGGAGGGGATCGTGCCCGGACGGGACCGCCGGCCGTGGCGGTCCCTCTCCACAGATCTAGTTCACGCCCGGCCGCGGCGCAGCCGGTTCTCGCGCGGGAAACCGGATGCGTTCTGCCGGTCGCAACGCCCCGAGCGGTCGTGACGGTTCCAACCGTTCTGACGCGCCCGTCGTGACGCCTGAAGCAGTTCTCCGTTCACAACGATTCGAGCCGCCGCTGTTGATGTCGCCCGATCGCATCACCTCTCCCGCCGCGAGCTAGCCTTTCTGCGTTATCCCTCGCCGAGGCTCCGTCCCGAGGTTCCATCACACGATGCAGACCGCTCCCCCAATCGACCGCGGCAATCGGTTTGCCTGGCTGGCGCTCGCCGCCCTGCTGGTCGCCAACCTGCCACTGATGATCTGCATGCCGCTCACCGCCGACCCGGTCCTGTACGACCTGCAGGCGAAGACCGCCCTGACCGGCGGCGTGCTGTACCGCGATGTCGTCGAGCCGAACCTGCCCGGCATCGTCTGGGTGCACATGGGGATTCGTTCGCTGCTGGGGTGGAGCACGTACGCCCTTCGCGGCGTCGATCTCGTCATCGTCTCCACGATCGCGCTGCTGCTGGCCTGCTGGCCGGTCCGCCGCGATGCGTCTTCGGATTGGCCATCACGCCTGTCCGACGCCCGGGTGCCGGCCGTGATCCTGTTCGTCCTGTGGTGCTACTTCTCAATGTCGGAGTGGACGCACTGCCAGCGGGATATCTGGCTGATGCTGCCCGCCCTGTCGGCACTGTGGCTCCGGCGACGACAGACCCTGCGGATTGCCGGCCCAGAGACACCCGCACCACGACTGTTCGCCTGGAGCCTGCTGGAAGGTGCCCTGTGGGGAGCCGCCTTCTGGATCAAACCGTTCGTCGCCATCCCGGCCACAGCCGCCATCCTGGTCTCGACGCTGCTCGCCCGACGCTGGAGACGCTCGCTCGTCGATCTGACCGGCGTGTTGTGCGGCGGAGCGATGATCGGACTGGCCGGTACCGCGTGGCTGATGCAGTCCGGAGCCTGGCCGTGGTTCTGGGAGATGGCGACCGAATGGAATCCCACCTACTTCGAACTCGGCCGCGAGCGATGGACGACCGAACGCTACCTCTCGCTCAACCGCCGGTTCTATCCCTGGTGCCTGCTGCATCTGGTGGCGATCCCCGTCGCGCTTCGTTCGCTCTGGCTGGTCGGACAGACGCTCCGGCAGCCCCGCCAGGAGGAGATCGACCGACAGACACTCGCCGGCGGACTGCTGGCAGCCGCGTACCTCGGCTGGCTGTTTCAGGCCCACTTCCTGCAGCATCTGTTCGACTACGCCCATGTGCCGGGCACACTGCTGACGATCGCCCTCATTGCGACCGCCTGGCCGGCCCGCGTCGACGTGGCCCGACTGGCCCGCGCCGGAGTTGTGGCATTCGCCCTGCTGGCCCTGGTGATCTCGCCGGCCACCAGTCCAGAGCGCCTCGCCTGGTGGGGCCGCTGCCTGACGGAAGGCAGCACGCCGGAGGTTCGCACGGCCCTGCAGCGGGTTCCGTTGCCGAACTGGCAGGAGCTGCAGCCGGTCGTCGAGTTCCTCAAAGAGCAGGATCTGCAGGACGGCGAGCTGACGGCGTACAATGTGTTTCTGATTCACCTGTACCCGGAGCTGGGGATCCGACCGTCGACGCGGTATGCGTTTCTCGATGTGCTTACGCGGATCTTCAGTGACCGCTCCGAGCTGATCCACGAGGCGCTGCGTGAGTCGCAGCAGCGGTTCATCGTCAGCAGTCTGCTCGAAAACGGGATGCATCCGGACGACATCGAAGCCGCCGGCGACGGGATCGCGACCACACTCCCCCCCGCGTTTCCTGAAGAGCGCCGACACGAATTCCCCTACACGCAGCCGATCGTCTTCCGCTCGGGCCAGTACGTGGTGCACCGCGTCGAAGGCCCGCTCGGCCCGCTGAACACGGACTTCCATCCGCTGGAACGGGACCAGCTGGAGGAACGGGTGGTTCAGGTGGGGAGGTGAGTGGTGAGTCTTGAGCTGTGAGTCTTGAGAGGCGGGGTGCCATGCCCTCACGCCGAAGGCGGGTGGGCATGCGGTTCGAAACTGCGACAACGGGTAACGCCGGTCTTCAGACCGGCGCGGCGCAGCCGCAAGAGGTTACCCGGGAAACACTCGGCCAGCTTCCCGCAACTTCGTGTCGCTTCTCGCCCCCGCAGATGAACGCCGCACCTGATGTTCCAGGCGTAACCCCGGTGCTCACGCACCGGGCTCGCCTTTCGAGACACCGGGTAGCCGCGGTTTTCAAACCGGGGCCGGCGCAGCCGGCAGGAGGCCGCCCGCCATTCGCTGCGTTCTCCGGGGCATCGCTCGGGTGGCTCGCTCCTGCCCCGGCCACGCGGAATTCACGCCCCCACAACTGGAGCCGACGGTCCGCATCCAGCGTCCGTGATCACACACCAGGCTGCGAGACTACTCCTTGCGTCGCGACAGCATCCGCCCGGCCACGAACACTCCCAGGATGAAGCCGACCATCACGGCACCGAACAGCAGGGCCGCGTGCGGCAGCGCGATCGAGAAGAACAGGATGTTGGTCTCGACCGTCCCGGTGTTCTGCAGCACGACGATCAGGACGCAGACAGCAAGCAGCGCCACACCAACGATCTTGAGTCTCTGGATCATCGTTTTGTCCACCTGAAAGCCCACGGGTCGCAGCCCGTGGGCCTTGGCTGCAGTGTTGCGCCTCTCATTACCCCGCGAGCTGCGGGAATGCTGCCGTCACATCAAGCTGATCGTCCAGCTCGTCCTGCAGCTGACGGAACGTCCGGAACAGCTTCCGCATCACCGGCTTCATCTTCGGATCGTCCGCCAGGTCGTGCAGCTCCTGCGGATCCTCCGCCACGTGATACAGCCGGGCCCGCCCGATCTTCGGATACAGAATCAGCTTGTACCCGTCCGCCGTCACCGCACGCTGAAGCCCCAGGTACGCTCCGTAGATCGCATCATACGGCGATTCGCTCTGCTCGCCGCGAAGCATCGGCAGCAGACTGTGAAACTCGACGTGGTCCGGCTTCTCGACGCCGGCCAGTTCCAGCGTCGTCGGCATCACGTCCTGCAGGTAGATCGGCTCGTCGATCTGCCCGCCCGCCTCGACGCCCGGCCCGACGACCATGAACGGCACCCGCACACTGTGGTCGTACATGTTCTGCTTGCCGACCAGACCGTGATGCCCCACCGCCAGCCCGTGATCCGCCGTGAAGAAGATCCACGTGTTGTCTGCCTTGCCGGACTGCTCCAGCGAATCCAGCACCCGCCCGATCTCACGGTCCATGTGCGTGATGATCGCGTAGTACTCCTGCCGGTGCACCTTGATCGAATACTCCGACCGCGGAAACGGCGCCAGTTTCTCGTCCCGCAGCGACGGACCGCAGCCGATCGCATCCTTGAACGGATACAGGGCCGCGAAGTTCTCCGGCACCGCAACCCGGTCGAGCGGATACATGTCGACGAACTCCTGCGGTGACTGCCGCGGATCGTGCGGAGCGTTGAACGCCACATACATGAAGAACGGTTCGTCGCGGCCGGACGCCTCCTGGAGAAACTCCACGCCGTGATTGCCGACGACTTCGCTCCAGTGCGTCCCCCCTTTCCAGAATCCGCCGAACTTCGGATCGGACGGCGACCACGGATCGGGCTGCCCTTCGTGGGGCCGGTTGTAGCCGGCATCGGTCTGGTTCGGCATGCCGCCGCGAACATCGACCGCCACGTCGAACGCCTTCTTCGCATTGGCCGGCACGTGCCATTTGCCGGTCATGTAGGTGCGATAGCCGGCCTTCTTCATGTATTCCGACCACAGGCGACCTGCCTGCCGCTCCTTCTCGCACGTCTTGTAGACCGCATTGGCCCGCCAGACGAAGCGTCCGGTGTTGAGCATCGTGCGGCTGGCAACGCAGACGGCCCCGCTCCACGAGCCCATGTTGTAGCAGCGGGTGAAGGTCGTCCCCCGCTCGACCAGGCGATCGAGGTTGGGGGTATCGATATCGGTATGACCGAAGGCGCGCACGGTTTCGTAGCACTGGTCATCGGCGAAGATGAACAGAATGTTGGGACGCTCCTCCGCCAGGGACGACCGTGCGGGGAAGACTCCGCACGCTGTGACAACCAGAAACAGAAGAGCCATTGGAAGGAAGCGTCGCCGCATCGAGACACCTCGTGATTGCAGTCGGAGGAAAGAATTTGCCCATGTCCGTCCCCTGGGAGTGAGCGTCGAGGGTTCGCCCTGAGGGGACGCCCGATGATAACGCCTGCCGTGGCAGATCGCATCAGGAGGGTATTGATCTGCAGCCGGAGACGTGGCATCATCAGGGTGCCTCATGTGGAACACTTGGGACGCTCACCGCCACCACCCCCACCGCATTAACGGAGGCAGACATGAAGAAGTTCTCAGCAGTGATGCTTGCTGGTGTCGTCCTGATCGTCGGGCTGGTCAGCGCCCGTGCAGAAGACGACAAGGCCAGACCGGAAGCCAAATGCCCGGTGTCCGGCAAGCCGATCGACATGGAGCACGCTCTGGCCTACAAGGGGGCGAAGGTCTACTTCTGCTGCCCGAACTGTCCGGGGGCCTTCAAGGGGAACACGGCAAAGTTCGCGGCCAGGGCGAATCATCAGCTCGTGCTGACCGAGCAGGCCAAACCGACCGGCAAATGCCCGCTGACGGCCCGGCCGATCGACAAGACGAAGACGGTTGACGTCGCCGGCGTGACCGTCGCCTTCTGCTGCCCGAACTGCCAGGGCAAGGTCGCCAAGGCGAGCGGCGACGAGCAGATCACCCTGGTCTTCGCCGACAAGTCCTTCGAGAAGGGCTTTGAGGTGCCGAAGAAGAAGGACTGATCGCACCGCGACAGCACCGATGCCCACCTGCCCGCGTAGCCAATCGGTCCCGCGGGCGTTTCTTGATGGGTGCCATGCCCTCACGCCGAAGGCGGGTGGGCATGCCGTTCGCTGAATCAGGATCGGTCTCCCTGACCGGCGCACGGGCGGAGCCCGTGGCGCACACGCCATGCTCTCCGAATCTGTTCACGACCGTCAGAGCCCTGTAGGGTGTGTCACGGCAAGCATCCGATTCGCGTTCCACCACCGGTGTCATGCAGCCGCCGTCGGCCCGTGACGCACCACCCGCATACGGCACGCGACATGCCGGCGAACGGTGCGTCGTTGCCGACGACGACTCCCTACGTCGAGAGCGTCTCACCCATCCAGTGCAGTGCCTGCCGGAGGTTCGACTGGGCCCAGAGCAGCGGCGTATGGTCGTTCGGCACATACTGGCCGTTCTCGATGTAGTACGCCTCGGGACAGCGGAGCGGATCGAACGGCCCGTTCCCGTCGGTCAGCTGCGCCAGGGACCGCTGCAGGTACAGCCGCTGCCGCTCAAGATCCGCCGCATCACGCGACTTCAGGTAGCGATTGCCGTAGATCGCCGAAAGGATCGGATCGAACAGACACCACTGGGCTTCCTGGCCCGGCTTGAGGAGTTTGTCCCGCTCGTCCATCCGGTCGCTGAAGTCGGAACTCCGGTCATCGGCGGCGGTGAGGGCCTTGTAGTCGGCACACCAGTACGAATCGCCCAGATACCGGCGGATGCCGTAGTCCCCCTGCAGGTGCGTCTGCACATTCTCGAGGATCTTCTCCGCGACGTCACCGTCCACGACTTCCAGGGGATAGATCAGAAACAGCAGCGCCGCGTCATAGTCCCGCCGTTTGGCCGGATCGTCCTGCACGCACTCGGCCGGCAGGATCGTGTCCAGGGCCTGGCGCCCCTGTTCGATGAGACCATCCAGCAGGGCCGCGTCGACCGGTCGAGCGGTGCTGCCCAACCGCTGCTGCGAGGCGGGATGGTCAAGCAGCCGGCGGACGGCGATCAGGCCGGCCGTCGCCGTCCCGATGCTCGAGGCGGAGATCCTGCGGGCCTCTTCCCAGTGACCGCTGTCTTCGTCCTGCCAGTATTCGATCGTCTTGAGGTAGTAGACGAGATCGCACAGCGTGCTCCACTCTTCCGGTTCGGGCTGCAGGAATCCCCGCTCGACCTGTCCGGAGTAGAGCCACAGAAAGTAGCCGATCGCGTCGTTCTGAGCGTGCGGCCAGCGTTCGTCCAGTTCGCTGAGCGTCATGCCGTCGAACCGCACATGAGGCCGGTTCATCGGGTCGCCGGCGTCGGTCCGTCCCTCGATGACATCGGCGATGCGACGACGATGACGGGCATAGAACTGCATGATGGCCGCAGCGACGCGCTGCGCCACCCCCATCCGTCCGGTCAGCAGTTCGCCCCAGGCCACATGGACGTTGTCCCGGACCCAGACATTCTGGTAGCCGGTCTGCGACAGTTCACCCGTCATTCCCAGCGCCGCCGAGAACAGCCCCGTCGACAATGCGGGACAGCGGAACGTCCCCTGTTCCTCGAGCAGTCCGATCAGCCGCTGCACATCGTCGGCCGTGACGTCTTCGGTCAACTGGCCCGCCAGATCGTCCGTGTTCCAGTCAGTCATGCGTCCGGAATCCATCCGTGAGGGTGAACAGCGGTCGGTGATCACTCGATGCCGGCGAGCGCGTCGGCGAACTTCCGGCCCAGATCAATATAGCCGGCCGTATCGTAGTGCCATCGGTCGGAATAGTCGTACTCGTCGGTGCTGGTGACGATGGCCGCCTGTCCGTCCTTGTCGACAAACGCGCGCTGAGCAGCCCGCACGACCTCGCCGTGAGGCCAGACCTGCCCGTCGTCGTCGTTGCCGGAGTCCGAAATGCGACCGATGACCACCGGCAGGTCGTCGCTTCGCAGTGCCGCCCGGATCAGGTCCATCAGCCGCTTGAGGTTAGCCTCGTACCGCGCAGCGATCTGCTCATCATAGGCGGCATCACTTTCTCCCTGCATCCAGACAATCCCGGCTGGAATCAGGCGGTCCTCGGTGCCGTCGTTGTCGATGTCGCGATCGGCGAACGCATTCCGCAGCGTCGCCAGAAAGTGATCGTACTGGTTGACGCCGGTCCCGGCTCCCGAACCAGAACTGAAGTCCGGTTCCCAGCAGCCGAATTTTCCGGCGGCCGCCTCGTCGATCGACGTTCCGCCACGGGAGTACTTGATGATCGCGATGCGGTGATCGGGATACAGCTCCTTCATCCGCCGGGCGAACGTCAGTTCGACGCCGAACCGCCCCGAGTATGTGTTCTGCGTTCCGTCCGAGCGAAAGCCAACGCCGTGCCCGGGCCGGAGCGTGGCCCAGATCCCCTTCCCGTCGACGGGGACGCCGTCCGGCGACGTGTTACCGTGAAAGATCGGCACGTCTTCGGCCGGACCGGCCAGTTCATCGGGAAGCTGGTCGACGAACCCGTAGCCGTCCATGTTTGACTGACCGCCGAGGTAGTAGACGTAGTAGTCCGTCGCCTGTGCGGTCCCTGCGAATCCTGCCGCGATGACAAGAGCGGCCAACACGCGTACAACGGCCGCGACACGCACAACACTGTCCCGTTCGTATCGAACCACGTCCGTCATCATCCGCCCGCTCCTGAGGAAGATTGTCCCGAATCGGAAGTCCGTCGGCGTCGGATCCGCCCCCGTCCCCGCAACAGGCCGAAGCCGCACCGTGCCATCACGCTGATCACCACCCCGGAAGAACCCGGAGCGGTCTTCGAAAATAAGCCGATGCCACCCGGCAGGCAACCGGACGCCGGCGCGCAGCCCCATTGCGAGGTGGTCCCCCCCTGGTGCTGGCCGGTTGTCAGCGAGCGTCCGCAGGCACGGCACACTCGTACCGCACGTCGCCGCCGACGATCGTGTACCGGGCCCGTCCCTGAACCGTCCGACCGTCGAAGGGGGTGTTCCGGCTCATGGACTGAAACTGAAGGGCATCGATCGTCCACTCGACATCCGGATCGATGACGGTGACGTCAGCCACGGTGCCAACCGCCAGCGTCCCCCGATCGGTCAGTCCCAGCAGCTTCGCCGGCCCGACCGTCACCTTCTCGATGAACTGCATCCAGGAGAGGTGACCGGAGCGAATGAGCGTGACGATGCAGATCGGCAGCAGCGTTTCGAGCCCGCAGATCCCGCACGGAGCCAGGTCGAGTTCGCACACCTTCTTCTCTGAGGCGTGTGGCTGGTGGTCGGACGAAATCAGCTTGATCGTATCGTCCTTGAGCGCGTCGATCAGTGCCATCACATGATCGCGAGGACGCAACGGCGGGTCGACCTTGTAGTGCGCGTCGTACGTCTGCAACGACTCGTCCGTCAGCGTCAGGTGATGCGGCGTGACATCCGCAGTGACATGCACACCCCGCTCCCGCGCCTGACGGATCTCGTCGATGCTCCCACGCGACGAAATCGCCATCAGGTGCACGTGCCCGCCGGTGTGCTCGGCCAGAGCGATATCCCGGCGGACCATGATTTCCTCGGCGGCGGCGGGGATGCCCCGCAAACCGAGCAGCATCGAATAGTGCCCTTCGTGCATGACCCCGCCCTGGGCCAGCTCCGGCACCTGGGGATGATGCAGGATCGGCTTTTCGAACATCCGGGTGTACTGCAGCGCCCGCCGCATCACCTCGGAGTTCGCAATCGCCCGCTTGCCGTCACTGAAGGCGACCGCCCCGCCGTCGATCAGCTGACCGATCTCCGCCAGCTCCTCGCCGGCCAGCCGTTTGGTGACCGCTCCGAGGGGAACGACCTGACAGTTGCCGGCCCGTTCGGCCTGGAGGGTGACGAATTCGGCGGAGGCCCGGTTGTCGACCGGGGGACTGGTGTCCGGCAGTGCCCCGATTGTCGTGAATCCGCCTGCCAGCGCCGCCGCGGTCCCGCTCTGGATCGTCTCGTCTTCGTCGAAGCCGGGTTCCCGCAGGGCGACGTGAGCGTCGATCAGCCCCGGGCAGACGATCAGCCCGGCCGCGTCGATTGTCCGGTCCGCCCGGAATTCCTCCGAGGGGACGTGGTCAATCACGCCGTCGCGGATGAACAGATCACCGACCACATCGGTGCCGGTCGCGGGATCAATGATGCGGCCCCCACGGATGAGCAGAGTCGTCATGGGAGTTTCTCTCCGGCAGCCATTCCGGTCGACGCCTCGAGCTGGGCGCGGTGCAGCAGATACAGACAGGCCATGCGAATGACCAGGCCGTTGGTGACCTGATTGAGAATCACCGAGTGCCGGCCGTCCGCGACGTCGGGAGTGATCTCGACTCCGCGGTTGATCGGTCCGGGAGCGAGGATGAGGACATCCTTGCGGGCCCGCCGCAGCCGGTCGCCGTTCATTCCGAACAAATGCGCGTACTCGCTGATGGACGGGAAGAAGGCCCCCCGCTGACGTTCGAACTGGACCCGGAGCAGGTTGAGGCAGTCTGCTTCCTCCAGCACATCATCGAGGTTGTGCCGGATCTCGACTCCCAGTTCCGTAATCTGCGGCGGGATGAGCGTGGCGGGTCCGCAGACGATCACGCGGGCGCCGAGCTTTTTGAGTCCCCAGATGTTCGAGCGGGCGACGCGGCTGTGGAGGATGTCCCCTACCAGCGCGACGGTGAGTCCTTCGATGGTTCCCCGGTTTTCCCGGATGGTGAACAGGTCGAGGAGTGCCTGCGTCGGGTGTTCATGTGTCCCGTCGCCGGCGTTCAGGACGCTGCACTTGACGTGCCGGGCCAGCAGTTGCGGCGCCCCGGCCGAACTGTGCCGGACCACCATCTGCGAGACCCCCATCGCCTCGATCGTCATGGCGGTGTCAATAAACGACTCCCCCTTCGAGAGGCTGCTGCCGGACGCGGTAAAGTCGACCGTGTCGGCGCTGAGTCGCTTGGCGGCGAGGCTGAAGCTGGTGCGGGTCCGGGTGGACGGCTCGAAGAACAGGTTCGCGACCGTGGTGCCGGAAAGCGAGTCGAGCTTCTGCTCGCCAGCGGCAGCAAGGCGTTTGAACTCGGCGGCCTGATCGAGAATCTGGGTCAGCTCGACCGGCGAGAGTTCCTGCAGCCCGAGCAGGTGTCGCCGCGTCCAGTGAGCGGGCCGTGGCGTATCGGCGGAGGGCATGGGTCCGGGAGAACCTTCGACAGTGGGGGGCGGATGTCGAGGCGAATCCTACCAGCCCGATTTCGTCGCTTCAACAACCCGCTGCCAAATGCATCGCGACTCGTCCGGGGCATCGCTCGCGTGGCTCGCTCCTGCCCCGGCCACCCGTCGCACATGACGGGTGCCATGCCCTCACGCCGAAGGCGGGTGGGCATGCCGTTCACTGAAACGGAGTCGGTTCCGCTGACTCCCGCACACGGCAGAGCCCGTGGCACACGTCTCTCAAGCCTCAAGACTCCCCTCATCCCGATCGCTATGGACAGATTTCGGCCCAGCCGGTCTAATCCCCGCGATCCGACATGGATGTTGGAACCGGTCCGTGGCCCCCGAGGCCCCGTGGCCGCCCCGACTCAGCTCCGGACTCAACGGACGGAACCGTGGAGAGCTTCAAGCGACTTATCCCCTGCCTGTGGCCGCATCGGCGGCGGCTCACCCTCTCGATCGTCTTCGGACTGCTCGTCGCGTTCCTCTGGGGCGCGAACATCTCCGCGGTCTATCCGGCGGTCATGATGCTGGTCCAGGGGAAGGATCTCCACCAGTACGTCGACGAAGAAGTCGACAAGACCCACCAGCTGATCCAGAAACGCGAGGAAATCCTCGAACGGATCGACGAACAGCTCGCGGATCTGGCGGCGTCGGGACACGGCGAAGGCAGCGACGAGTACATGGAGCTGCTGGGAGACCGCGTCAAGAACCAGCGGAGACTGCATTCCACCACCCGGACACTCTGGCAGCTGACCTGGCTGCAGAACTACGCGATGCCCTGGATCCCCCGCGATCGCTTCAATGCGTTCGCTCTGATCCTGTTCGGCGTCCTGGCCGCCACCGCCATCAAGGGCCTGTTCATCTTCGTCCAGGACGTCCTTGTCGGCGGAGTCGTCCAGCTGGTCGTCCGTGACGTTCGCAAGGGGGCGCTCGACCACGTTCTGGCGCTCGACTACCAGACGGTCTCGGCGGACGGCACCGGATCGCTGATGTCCCGCTTTACCTACGACGTCGAACAGCTTTCCGTCGGACTGACACTGCTGGGGGGACGGCTCGTCCGCGAACCCCTCAAGTGCCTCTCCTGCCTCGTCTTCGCCCTGTTCGTCAACTGGCGGCTGACGCTGCTCTCGCTGCTGTTCCTCCCCCTGCTCGGCCTGGCACTGGGACGCTACGGGCGGCTGCTCAAACGGGCCAGCCGGCGGATGATGGAGAGCATGTCCCGCATCTACAAGGTGCTCGAAGAGACATTCGAGGGTCTGAAGGTGGTCATCGCCTTCGGCAATCAGCAGCACCACCGCCGGCAGTTCGACCGCGAATACGAAACATTCTTCTCCAAGGCAATGAAGGTCGTCTACATCGACGCGGTTGCCAAGCCGAGCATCGAAGTCCTCGGCCTGCTCGCCATCTTTGTCTCGATGCTTCCCGGGGCCTACCTGGTCCTGAGAGGACAGACCGACATCTGGGGCATCCGCCTGGCCGCTGACACGATGGACCCGGAACATCTGGCCCTGCTGTACGGCCTGCTCGTCGGAATGCTCGACCCCTGCCGCAAACTGTCGAACTCGTTTTCGCGTCTGAAACGCTCTTCGGCGGCGATTGACCGGATTTTCACCCTGATGGAGCGTGAACCGCTCGTCCGGGAAGTGAAAGAGCCCCGTCACCTCAGGCCGCACTCCAAGAAAATCGAATTCAACGACGTCACCTTCGCGTACCCCACCCGCGAACTCGATCGGGCCCGCGGACCGGCACTGAAAGGCGTCAATCTGACCGTCGAAGCCGGCGAAGTCGTCGCCCTTGTCGGCCAGAACGGGTGCGGCAAGTCGACGCTGGTCAACCTGCTGCCCCGACTGTACGACCCGCAGGGTGGCGAAATCCGCATCGACGGGATTCCGGTTCACGAAGCCAACCTGAAAGACCTCCGCTCGCAGATCGGCATCGTCACCCAGGAAACGATTCTGTTCGACGACTCGATCTACGAAAACATCCTGTACGGCATGCCGACCGCGACCCGGACCGAGGTCGAGGAAGCCGCCCGACGGGCCTACGTGATGCCAATCGTCGAAACCGTGCCGCACGGCTTCGAAACCCGCGTCGGCGAAAAGGGGAAAGAACTCTCCGGAGGGCAGCGGCAGCGGATCGCAATGGCCCGGGCCATTCTGCGTGACCCGTCGATCCTGATCCTGGACGAAGCGACTTCCGCCGCCGATGCCGAAAGCGCCAAGCTGATCTATCAGGCCCTCCAGTCCTTCATCCCCGGCCGGACCGCCTTCATCATCACCCACAGCATGACGCCGGCCCTCCTCGACCTGGTCACCCGCGTCGTCGTGATGGATCAGGGACAGGTTGTTGCCAGCGGCACACACGAGTCGCTGCTGCAGTCCTGCCCGATTTACGCCCGGCTCTACCACACTCCGTCGCTCGGCAAGGCCGCGTGAACTCCGACCGTCGTTTGCGGATCTTCGGCACCGAATCCCCCCCGTCCGGTTCCCGTGATGTCCGGAACGGTTCAGAGAACGTGCCGCCCGACACGACCGCGGTCTGGTATCTCACCGACGGTCGCCCGGGTCACCGAACGCAGATTGACGGGCTGCTTCAGGCCCTGGACCGGTTGACGCCCCTGCGATCGCGGGAGATCCCGATCACCGACCGCTGGGGCTGGCTGCCGGAAGCCCTCCGCGGACAGTTCCCCGAAGTTCCTGCCCCGGAACGTCCGGACCTGATTCTTGCCTGCGGCCACAAGACCCACCTGCCCGGTCTGTGGCTGCGTCGCCGGGTCGGAGGCCGCCTGATCGTCCTGATGCGGCCGACACTCCCCCCGCAGCTGTTTGATCTCTGCATCCTGCCGGATTTCCACAGAATCCCCCTGTCGCCTCGGGTCGTCGCAACCCGTGGCGTCATCAATCCAATGTGTCCGGTTGCGGGAGGTCAAATCCGGCCTCGGAGCGGGCTGATTCTTCTGGGTGGCCCCTCCAGACATCACAGGTGGTCCGGCCCGGATATTCTGCACCAGATCCGCCGGCTGATTCGCCGGGATCCAACCCGCCACTGGACGCTGTCGACGTCACGGCGGACCCCCGAAGACCTCGTCGCCGCCCTGTCCGGACCGGACATTGGGAACCTGACGGTTCACCCCGTCGCGGAGACGCCGCCGGGTTGGCTCCGGGAGGAACTCCCCCGCCACGAGACCGTCTTCGTCACCGAGGACAGCATCTCAATGCTGTACGAAGCCCTGACGGCGGGTGCCCGGGTCGGCCTGATTCACGTGCCATCCCGCCGCCGGGGACGACACTCCCGCTGCATTGAGTCGCTGATCCGGGACGGTTGGATCAGCCCGCTGGAGACATGGGAACGGGCCGGCCGGCTGCCGGCTCCCCCGGGGCGCCTGGCTGAGGCGCAACGGTGTGCGGAGATCATCTGCGACCGTTTTCTGCGTGCCGCCTGAGCGGTGCAGAAGACGTCCGCCCTCCATCCTCCTATCATGACGGCTGGCGATGCGGGCAGGGACAGGTCCCGTGGCCGCCATGGAATGCGGGCGAAGGAACCGGACAGTGTGGGTGAAAATCTGCGGTATCACGGACCCGGCGACCGCCCGGGGGGTGGTTGAACTTGGCGCAAGTGCCATCGGGCTCAACTTCTACGCCCCCTCGCCCCGCTCCGTCACAGCGGAGGCAGCCCGTGAGATCTGCCGTGAGATCGGGTCGGAAATCGATGTGGTGGGACTGTTTGTCAACCACTCGCTCGAAGCGGTGAGCGAAATCGTGATGTCCTGCGGCCTTACAACTGTCCAGCTTCACGGAAACGAGACTCCCGAGTACGTCGCCCGGCTTGCAGAAACGGCCCCGCTCGACATCATTCGGGTCTACCGGGTCGGGGCGAGCGGCCTCGACGAAGCCCGCAGCGATCTGCAACAGTGCCGGCAGCTCGGCATCTCGTTGCGGGCCTGTCTGGTGGATGCCCGCGTCGAAGGGGCCTTTGGCGGCACGGGCGCGTGTGCCCCATGGAATCTGTTGCGGGATGAGTGGCTGCAGGACGAGTGGCCACCACTCGTTCTGGCGGGCGGGCTGCACCCGGAAAACGTCGCCGAGGCGGTCCGCACGGTCCGCCCCTGGGGCGTCGATGTCGCTAGCGGCGTCGAGTCGGCCCCGGGCATCAAGAGCCTCGAGCATGTCCGGCGGTTCGTCGAGAACGCACGCAGCAGTTCTTGAGGGTGCCGAAACCGCGGCGTAAGATGAGATGGACTGTCAGGATACTCTGGAAACTGGCCCGAGGAAGTTATGGCATCTGCCAAGAAAATTCTGCTGATTGAAGATGATCGCGAGATTTCGAGCACGCTGAGCGGCGTGCTGGACGGGGCCGGATACAACGTGATCACAGCACCGAACGGAATCGAGGGCCAGCGACTCATCCAGAACGAACAACCGGACCTGGTCATCACCGACATGATGATGCCCCGCATGGGAGGCTTTCCGGTTCTCGAATTCATCCGCACGCTCGACGAACCGCCGGCGGTCATCATGATCACCGCCAACGAAGGTGGCCGCCACAAGGCCTACGCCGAAATGCTTGGCGTCGTCGAGTACCTCCGCAAGCCGTTCGCCATGGAACTGCTGCTCGACGCGGTCAGTCGTGCGTTTGCCAAGAGCGACAGCAAGACGTCGAAGGCGGCTGCCGGCAAGTCGGAGAAGGGCCCGCTGCGTCGCACGCGGACCACGCGCAAGAAGGCAACGTAATCGATGGCGGCGCGGGCCCGTCCTTCGGGCGGGCCGATCCGCAACAGCAACTCGGGCATTGCCCGGTCCCGGTCGTTCTCACGAACCGGACCGGTCAGTCGATTCCCAGATTGTGCTCGATGTCGCGGGCCCGCTCGGACATGAAGATGTTTCGCAGGCCGAGCGGATCGTTCGTCTTTTCCCGCGGGAGATGCTTGCGTGCCTCGGTACCGGCCTGATTGACCCACGGATCGTTGCTGCGGCCTTCGCTTTCCGCGGCCTCACTCTCTCCGGGATTGAGTGTGGAGAACAGACCGCCCGAGTCCGACTCCGAGACCGACGCGCAACCGACCGCCGCACCGAAGGCCAGCGCCATCGCAATTCGAAACAGATATTTCATGGTCAGCGACTCCGCTGCACGGACAGAATTCCGGGGCGAATGACGGCCCGGCCGTTCCTGAACAAGGTTGAGAGTTTCGGGAGGGGAATCGGTGAGAAGGGGGGAACGTCCTTGTGACAGATCCCCCGAAACGTGTCCAGACCAGTTCCCGCAGGCCGACCATTTCCCCCGACGCTCCAGCAGGATTTGACTGTCGTGAACGTCCCCGACCAGCCCCTCGATCTCCTCGTCGTCGCCCCCCACCCGGACGATGCCGAAATCAGCGTCGGCGGCACCATTCTCCATTGCCGTGACCAGGGAATGCGGGTCGGCGTTCTCGATCTGACCGACGGCGAACCGACGCCACGCGGAACCCCCGAACGCCGCGCACAGGAAACCGCCGCCGCAACCAAAGTCCTCGACCTCACCTGGCGGGGAAATCTGCAGCTGCCGAATCGCCGCCTGGAACACACGCTGGACGCCCGGCATCGGCTGGCCGGGGCGTTCCGTCTGCTGCGGCCCCAGATCATCCTCGCCCCCTACTGGGAAGACGTGCATCCCGATCACGTCGCCGCCAGCGCGATGGTCGATGCCGCCCGTTTCTGGTCAAAACTGAGCCGCAGCGACATTCCCGGCGAACCGTTCTGGCCGGAAAAGGTGTACTATTTCTGGAGCATCCACCTGCGGATCCATCCCAAACCTTCCTTCGTGCGGGACATCAGTGCCTTCATCGATCGCAAAATGGAGGCCGTCCGCTGCTACGAGAGCCAGATGATCGAAGGACGGTCGACCGATCACCCGACTGTGCTGGACGACATCCGCGATCGTGCACGATACTGGGGATGGACGATCGGACGTCCATTCGGCGAGCCGTTTGCCAGCCGCGAAGACATCGGCATCACCGACTTCCGCCACCTCGTGTAGCCTTCCCGGCAGGGCCCCCGCATGAGCGTTCGCGTCGAATTCCTGGGAATCCCCCGACTGCGCGCCGGCGTTGGGTCCGTCAATGTCGAGGCCAAGACGCTCGGCGACGCGATCGAACAGCTCCGGCAGATGTTGCCGGACTTCGCCAACGACTGCCTCGAAGACGGGCAGCTGCGACGCGGCGTCCTGGCGAACATCAACGGCACGATGTTCACCACCGAAGTCCGCATGCCGCTCCGGTCCGGCGACACGCTGATGATCCTCTCCGCCGACGCGGGGGGATAAGCCGCGCTCCGCCGGAGGTCCGCCCCCATGACTGCAGCTTCAGACGCCCGGACTCCCGGCTATCACGGACGGTACCTCTGCATCGACCTGTCGCGGCAGCAGTGCGAACCACGCGCGATCCCGCCCGATGTGCTGCGGCAGTTCATCGGCGGCAGCGGCCTGGGAACCTGGCTGCTGCTGCAGGAGTGCCCCGACGCGGTCGATCCTCTGGCCGCCAACGCCCCGCTGCTGTTTGTCTTCAGCCCGCTTGTCGGCAGCCCACTCACCCCCTCCGCCAAGTTCGCCGTCATGGCGAAGTCCCCGCTGACCGGCCGCATCAACGACTCCCTCTCGTCGTCACACTTCGCGATCGCTGGCAAGAAGTCCGGCTACGACGCGATCCTGGTCGTCGGCAAGGCCGCCTCCCCCTGCTGCCTGCTGATCACTCCCGACGGCGTCTCGTTCGAGGATGCCGTCGACCTGTGGGGCCAGCCCGGACCGGCAACCGAGGATCGCCTCCGGCAACGCTTCGGCAGCGGATATCGTTACACGACGATCGGCCCGGCCGGCGAAAACCTCGTCCGCTACGCCACCGCCTCGCACGCGGGACGCCATGCCGGTCGCGGTGGACTGGGGGCCGTCATGGGGGCGAAGCACCTCAAGGCGGTCGGCGTGGCCGGTGATCGTCTCGCCGCCCCCGCTCATCCCGATGAGCTGATCCGCTATGCCCGCGACCTCTCCCGCCGGTCACTCGGCCCGGCGACCGCAAAATACCGCGAGCTGGGAACGGTCAGCAATCTGCTGACGTTCAACCGGCTCGGCAGTCTCCCCACCCGCAACTTCCAGCAGTCCAGCTTCGACGGCACCGAACAGCTCGCCCTCGAAACCAGTCCCGACACGCCACCCCGCACACGCTCCAGCTGTGCCGCCTGCACGATCGGCTGCGAACACATCTTCCACCGCCCCGGCAAGTCGGGCGTACGGATGGAATACGAGAACCTGTTTGCCCTGGGGCCGCTGTGCGGCATCTCTGACCCCGATGTCGTTCTCGAAGCCTCCGCGCTCTGTGACGAATTCGGACTGGACACGATCAGCGCCGGCGGCACCATCGCCTTCGCCATGGAATGTGCCGAGCGCGGCCTCATCAATGCGCCCGACCTCCGCTTCGGCAACGGCCAGGCCCTGCTGTCGATGCTGGGGCAGATCGCCCGGCGGGAGGGCCTGGGCAACCTGCTCGCTGAGGGATCCCGATGCGCCGCCGAACAGATCGGACAGGGAGCCCCCGACTTCGCCCCGCATGTGAAGGGGCTGGAGATCCCCGGCTACGAACCGCGGGCCCTGCAGACGATGGCACTCGGCTTTGCCGTGGGAACGCGCGGTGCCGACCACAACCGCTCCGGTGCCTATCAGGTCGATTTCTCCGACCAGGTCGACCGCTTCGATCCGGGCAGTGACGCCATCCCCCATGCAATTGCTACCGAGAACGAAGCGGCCCTGATGGACTCGCTGATCCTCTGCAAGTTTCTCCGCGGCGTCTTCGATGACCGTCTGGCGGCGATGGCTCAGATGCTCCACCTGGTGACCGGCTGGGATGTCGACGCAGCCGAGCTGACCCGGACGGCCGAGCGGATCATCACCGCGAAGAAGTGGTTCAACATCCGCCAGGGATGGACGCCGGCGGAGGACACCCTGCCCCGCCGGTTCCTCACGCAGCCGCTCTCCGACGGTCCCGGCCAGGGGGCGACGCTCCCGGAGGAGACGCTTCGGAAGCAGATCGAATGCTACAACCGGGCCCGGCGCTGGACGCCGGACGGATGGGTCCCGCAGTCACTTCTGGTAGACTTCGGACTTATGGAGTCTTCCGACGTCACCGCGTCCTGACTGACCCGCATCGCCACTTGACGACACGGAATTGCGCTCATGCCGGAACAGTTCATCCTCATCCCCGGCCGGACCAGCACGCAGGGAACGACGCTCAACGAAGGGAAGTACACGGACGGCTACGTCAACGAGACCGGCACGCTGCAGATGAATGCCGAGGACATGCAGCGGCTCGGCATCGCGGACGGGGAGTCGGTCCGGGTGTGGAACGACTTCGGTGAGGTGACAGTTCCCGTCACGACAGCACGCAAGGACGAACTCCCTTCGGGGCTGCTGTTCATCAGCTACGGCGACAAATCGAGCCGGCTGATGGGGGGCGAGACCCACGGCAGCGGCATGCCGGACAGCAAGGGCCTGGACGTGTGGCTGGAGAAGAGCGGTGAGTCGTGAGCCACGGCCGAACGCCAACGTCCGAAAGCCCACCGGCTGCGTCTGGTGGGCCGACCGGCCACCTCGCTCAGTCTTCGTCTACCGGCCGGACCGCTCCTGAAATCGGCACCTCGATCGGGGCGAGGCCTTCAATCGGCGGGACAACCCGGAACACGCCCGTTACGGACTCGCCCGCAGATTCGCTGCCGGGCGACCAGATGATTTCCACGACCCGGACATGGCCGGGGGCACTGCGGCTCTCGACCAGATTCTGCCGCAGAGGATGTTCCTCCCGATACTCCTCCCGAGTGAGGACACGGAGCTCACTGCCAGCCAGCGTACAGTGAAAGTCGGCCTGCTCGAGAACAGAGTCCTGCTGACCGTTGTAATGGACGAAGCAGCGACGGACCTGCGACTGCCCGGCAGCGACCTGGCCGAAATCGACCGAGAACGGAATCGCCATCAGGTTCGTATTGGTGTTCCCCGCCGCGATCAGCGCAACCGATCTGAGTACAGGATCGTTCGTCTCCACAGCGATTTCGTGTTCGAACGTGGTTCGCGATTCCCCGGGCAGGTGTGAAAACGTCGCACGAATCACCGCCCCGGTATGCGGCGGCACGATATCCGGTCCCTCAACCTGAAGACAGCTGCAATCGCCGGCCAGGCGTGTAATCTTCAGCGGAACTGCCCCCAGATTCTCAAGGGGGAACTCATACGTGACGGTCCTCTGATGGACCGGAATGTCACCTCGATCGACGTAAAGTGTTTCGAACTGCAGGCAGGGGGAATTCTTTGTGTCGCGGTTCGCGAACACTGGCAGCGCCGAGTCCGATTCGCCACGGGATACTGCGAGCGTGTAACCGTCGAAACGCTTCCGCACGACATCAAGCGGAAGTCTGCGCCGCCGTCCCGCGGCATCGAAGACAATGACATCGCGTTCCGCCTGGCGCGACAGGACGACAAAGTGATCGGGGTCGGTCAGGTGCAGGACGACCGGACGCCGTTGCTTCGTCTTGAGCAATGCTTCATCGAGGCTGAGCGATTCGGCAACCACATGGAATCCCAGTTCTTCAAGCGCCTCCTTCAGTTCGAGCAACGACACGCCGGTGGCCCGCTGGTACGGTAACAGAGTCACGGCATCCCGTTCGGAGAGGGGGAGTCCAAGCAGGTGGCAACAACGGATGAGGGCCCAGTGACCACATTGCAGATCCTGCAGGACGACGACATCACGCGAGTCCTCCCGAACCATCCTCATCCCGGAAACAAACCAGATGTTGAGAGCCGCGAGCCCAGCGAGTCCGCACACGCCGAGGACTTTCCTGTTTCGATGCATCTGGCCCCTCACCCGTCATCGAGTCGTGGTTTTCACTGCCCGCTACCATGAGCAGACAACACCATGAGCAGGCGACATCAGCCACCTCGCCACCCTGCGACCGGTCCGGCCCTCCACTTAATGGTGCCCCCGATTGGCCGGCAAACGGCTTCGCGAGCAGCCCGGGTTACGGCGGCGCGTACCGGTATGTCTGCCGCGTCTGAATATCGACCACCTGGGCTCCCGCCGGAACGCCCATCGCCTCCAGCGTGAACGACTCCTCCGGGATCGGCTCGTTCAGCGTCTGGTCCTTCCAGTGCACTTCCTTCTCGGAGACGTCCGTGCCGTCGAACCGGGCATTACGGTAGACCGTGTGCACCGGAAGGTAGACGCCGGAGAACTCACGGTACGTCTGACGCTGCGACTCACCACGCTTCGGATCCCGGGCCTCGAACTTCACGAGCAGACCGTTCTGAGAAAGATCGAACACGTACTGCTTCCTGAACTCCGGATACCGGGCGCCGCCCGTGTCGAGCAGCACCTGCTGCCCCTCCTGGCGAATGTGGATATGCATCCATTCCTCGCCGGAATACTTCAGCTTCCTGGCGAAAAACTCTTCGCTCTTCTCGTTCCAGATGCGGAAGTACGACATCGGATAGAACTTCTGTGAGACGCTGCCGAAGGTCGGCTCTCTCCGCGGAACAAGCTGGACCACCGGGACGTAGTCCGGCTTCACAGCCGAGAGCGGCATGATGTAGTAATCCTCCCCCAGTTGCAGTTCTCCTGCCCGATGCCCCTGCAACGAATTAACCAGGTTCTCTCGCGCGTCGAATCGGGTGCTTGACTCGGTAATGAGCCAACTGAAGCAGCTGGCCCGAGCGACCGCATCGTGCCAGAACCTGGCATCGACGCTGTAGGTCAGGTCATAGCCCTCCGGCGAGCGTTTGCGGAACTTCAGTTCGGCACGTCCGGACCACTGCTCGATGGCATCGAGGTTCTTCTTCTGCAGGGCCGCGACTTTCGTCAGCAGACTCAGATCCCCGGTGACCTCGGCTTCCGCACGACCTGCCAGCAGCAGCGTGATGAGAACGAGCGCACGCACTGAACTGCCCTTTGATCTGGAATCACAGTCCCCGGTCGACGCAACGGCCCCCGGCACCTCCGCGAACCTTCTGGATTGACGTTTCATCAATCGGGAGCGTCGCGACACGATCAGCAACGGTCCCCACTTGACGCACTCAGATCGCAGTACTTCAGTTCGAGAACGCTACGGCAGATTGCATTCCACCTCTTCGTACCAGATCCAGTTGTTATTGTCCGGATGAGCCGGGACCGGCTGTCCCGCCCGGCAGGTTCGGCAGCCCGTTGGCGCGATCCCGAGTTCGGGGGTGTAACACCCCTGTCCCTCCTGCAGGGGCACATCATCCCAGAAGTGTCCTATCAGGACACCAGGGTGACACGACTGTTCCTCGTCATACACCCCTTCCTCGCAGTCAATGATTATGAAACAGGGGCTGGACCTGGCCCTCCAGGCCCTGTGCGGATCGGTTGCACTCGTCGCGTACCAACTGGCCTTTGCGAGGTTCGACCAGAGCGTTCCGGTCCCACATCCGTCGTTTTCCGAACTGGAGCTGCACTTCTTCCAGTCGCAGTCATTGTCCGTAGAGATGTAGGGCGTCCAGCAGTCAAAGCTGAAGTTGAAGTCATCCTCAAAGTACTGAATACATCCGACGACATCGTCCGTGCCGAAGACGGTAGCGAGCTGCTCGACAGAGAGGCTCTTGTCGGCGTGGGATCGGGAACACCCATGGAGGAGCAACCCCACGATGCAGGTCAGAACAAGGGGATTTGCCCTGAAGAGTGAGGATCGGCCTGAAGAGTGATAAGAGGCGACGATTCATGAGGCCCGCTCGCAAATGGAACTATCAGAAAGGTCCGCTCCGCGCCTCTCCAAGCTAGACACGCGATCGACAGGATGTCAACCACTGTTACATAGAACCACGAATTCCGCATGAAAGGGGGCAACGTCCTGACCACCAGACGCCCCCAGCCACACAACACCAGCCACACAACACCAGTCGCAACATCCACCGGGGTATCGCTCGCGTGGCTCGCTCCTGCCCCGGCCACCCGGGACGCATGCTGGGACTGGTCCCAGCATGTGCAGGGATGAGGTTCGATACGCGAGGCATGACGCAACGACTGCAACGCGGATGACGGGCCCGACGATACCAGCACGAAGCGCAAGCGAGTGCACGGGCAGAGCCCGTGGCACACCCGGCGACCGTCCCCGAGCCCTGTAGGGTGCGTCACGGCACGCGTACGGTCCGCGCTCCACCACGAGTGACATGCAGCCGCCAGTTGACCCGTGACGCACCACCTGCATGCGGCACGCGTCAAGCCTGCGAATGGTGCGTCGCCTGCGGCGACGGCACCCTGCATCGCGGTCCCCCCCCCGGGGGCGGAGTTCCTGACACGCTTGTACGGGTACTCCCCGGCAGCTCACGCTGCCGGCTCGCCTGGAGCATTGCGCCGGATTACCCGGCGGCTCTACGGCTGCGTCTCCGGAGACTCTGACTCAAGATCCCGCAGGACATCCCGTGGGTCGACCGTCGGCACGTTCCTGAGCGCAGCCAGCTCCTCCTGTGACGCATCCAGACGGGATTCGGCCAGCTTCTCAGCCCGGCTGCCGCGAAATCGCCGGTCACTGATGACGAACTGCCCGATCAGGATCAGCACGATCGCTGAGACCGCGAGCACGAAGATCAGCACGTAGCCGTTGAGCCCTTCCCGGGCCTGCTGATCGACCAGTACGGGGCGCACCTGCAGTTCGAGTCGCGGCGTGATCAGCAGCGGTGCCACATGCTGCCCTCCCTGAGCCGCATAGCCGTACCGCTTGAAGAAGTACCCCGTGAACTCGACCGGTTCGTCGATATCGGTGCCGGGCTCGAGTGCGTCCGACTTCTCCGCTGCGAGAACGAAATAGGGGTTGTCGCCCGATTCCCGAGTGAACAGCCATGCTTCCCAGAGATCGTCCGATTCGTCATCAGGATCGCCGAAGGGAAACCGCGTCAGTCGTTTCAGCGTGCCTTCGACGTGGATCCGCTCGCCCCGATAGCGGTCGGCATCGAGCATCAGCACGGTGAATGTGACGTCGTCCCGCGCCCCCTGCTCGAATGTCTCGGCCGGCACCGCGCGGACCTTGCGGACGACCGCTTCAAGAACCGGCTGCTCGCTCCGCAGCCATCCCATCCGGTTGTCTTCAATCCCACTCAGCAGTCCAGCCGGCAGGTCCGGATCGGAATCGACCGCCTCCTCGACGACGTCCGCTTCCTCGTCGGGTTCTTCGAGGACTTCGACGCGAACGGCATCCGGACGCAACGGGGCGTCGTCGACATCCTTCACGCGGAAGTCCACGTCATCAAGCGTTGGTTCCCGTTCCTGCTCCGCCGGCTGGGCCGCTGCGTTCTGTCCTCCGAGGTGGAAGAACCAGTTCCAGTTGGCCGGTTGAGCCGCAAAGCGGATCGCCACGATCACCATGCAGAGCAGCGCCACCATCCCCAGCATGCGGTGCTGGTCGCGGCGGTTGAGATACGGCGGGGGAGACTGCTGATGGTGAAAACGCATGGGACACGTGCAACAGAGAAAAGGAAACGGGCCGACAACCGGCATTCTACGCCGTGCTGTCGGCCCGCTCCAATCCGGTTTGTCGCCTACAGACGGTACAGCGGGTCAAACTTGCCATGCAGGTGCCGCATGAGCGGCTCGGCGGAGAGCGGCTTGCCGGTCACGACTTCCACCAGCCGGTTGGCCCGGTACTGCAGGCCGCGTGCGTGAACGTTTTTGTTGAGCCATTCCTTGAGCGGCTGGAACTCGCCCTTTTCGAACATGGCATCCAGGTCGCCCAGATCGGCCCGGGCCTGATCGAAGAACTGGGCCGCATACAGGTTCCCCAGGGCGTACGTCGGGAAGTAGCCGATCAGCCCCGCCGACCAGTGAATGTCCTGCAGACAGCCGAGGGCGTCATCGGGCGGCGTCATGTCGAAGTAGCGATGGAACGTGTCGTTCCACGCACCGGGAACATCGGCCGGCTTGAGGTCGCCGGAGATCAGCGGCTGCTCCAGTTCGAACCGCAGCATGATGTGCAGGTTGTAGGTCACCTCGTCCGCTTCGACGCGAATCCAGGAGGGACGCACATCGTTGACGGCGCCAAAGAAGTCGTCCAGCGGCACTTCGCCGAGGGCTTCGGGGAATGCGTCCTGCGCCTGTGTGTAGAAGTGATTCCAGAACGGCCGGCTGCGACCGACGAAGTTCTCCCACATCCGCGACTGCGACTCGTGAATGCCCAGCGATGCCGAGTGCCCCACCGCGGTGCCGTAGGCATCCTTCCGCAGTCCCTGTTCGTAGATGCCGTGCCCCGCCTCGTGCAGTGTGCCGAAGAACGCCCCGGGAAAGTGGTACTCGTCGTAGCGTGTCGTCAGCCGGCAGTCGCCGGGGCCGAAGCTGCTGCAGAAGGGGTGAGCGGCTTCGTCGAGTCGACCGGCGGAGAAGTCAAAGCCGATGGCCTCTGCGGCGCGACGGCCGAACTCCCGCTGGGCTTCGACCGGATAGTGCCGGGCGAGCAGATCGATATCCGGCTTGATGTCCGAGTCCGCGATGGCGGCGACGAGCTTGACCAGTTCGTCGCGCAGCGGGCCAAAGACTTCCTTCACCTGGGCCGTCGTCGCCCCCGGTTCGTAGTCGTCCAGAAGCGCGTCGTACCGCACGCCGTCGCCATACCCGACCGCCTCGGCTTCTTCCTGCTTGAGGGCGACGATCTTCTCGAGCCACTCCTGGAAGTCGGCGAAGTTCTTGCGGCGACGGGCGTCGACCCACGCCTGCTGTCCGAGCGTGCGGGCGCGGGACTGTTCCTCGACGAGCCGGCGGGGCAGCTTGGTGGCCCGCTCGTAGCTGCGGCGGGCTTCACGAACATTGGCGGCCCGTTCCGAGTCCGCTCCCCCCAGTGCCTCTTCATCCTGCAGTTCGTCGAGCAGTTCGCCCAGTTGGGGTGACGTGGCCCGTTCGTGTGACATGCCGGCGAGCATGGCCAGCTGATTGGCGCGGTGCTCGGCACCGCCGGGAGGCATGTAGGTCTGCTCGTCCCAGCCCAGGACACTGCTGCAGGAGTTCAGCAGGGCGATCTGCTTGAGTTCACCAATCAGTTCTTCGTAGCGCTCGTCGACACTGGCCATAACGGTTCCTTGCCTGCGGAGGGAGTGCCCGCTCCTTCACCCGATGCGGACTGCCAGACATCGATTGTAGAGGCTCCCTGCGGGGGAACAACCGGGGCGTCGCCGACTCAATCGGACGGTTTGTCGTCCCCTGTTTCCCGCGGTGCGTCGTACAGAAACTCCAGCCCTTCGCGCTGCTGCATCCGCTCGGGACTCAGAAACAGCACGCGGCCCGCCAGCCGCAGAATGTAGGTCAGCGAAAACAGCCGGAGCTTGCGCGTCGACGTGATCACCCCCTCGCGCAAGATCACGAACCGACCCACTTTGCGCAGAGCACGCGTCAGTTCCCGCTCCTCGGCGGCGTAGTAGTTCTCGTTGAATCCCCCCACCTGCTCGAAGGCGGCCCGGGCGACGAAGATGTTGCAGCCGGCCGCCCATCCACAGACCCGCTGCCACCACAGAATGAACAGCTCCGCGAAGATCCACTGAAACCAGGTGATCCTGTCATCGAACTTCACGCGACCGCCTCCGCCCACGGCTCCCTGGTCGAGGGCCCGCAGCGCCGCATCGAGCGTTTCCCGCGGCAGCAGGGTGTCGGCGTCGAGAAAGTAGAGCGTTTCGCCGCGCGCCTCGCGGGCACCGGCATTCCGCACCGCGCCGATGTTGTGCAGCTCGACATCGATCACCCGGGCACCATGCTCGCGGGCCACGTCAGCCGTCCGGTCGGTCGAGGCATCGTTGACGACGATCACCTCGTACGGACGGTCGCCGGCGGCTGCGGAAATCGCGTCGAGCGTCGCCCCGATCAGCGGTTCCTCATTGCGTGCGGGGATGACAAACGAAATCATCAGGGAAGCTCGCTTGCGGGACGAGGAACCGGTCGATACTGGTGTGGCGGGCTCACGCTCCGGCGTGACCACCTCGAAAGAGAGTCTGACCACCCGTTGCTGATCCGGCAATGGGCCGCCCCGGCAATGACCGAGACAGACCGGTCGGACAGCAGCAGAATCCAGCAGCGGCAGCATTCAACAGCGAGCAGTTCAGTATGGCCAAGCGCGAATACTCCAACTACCAGAAAAAGGTCATCTCCCGGTATTACGAGAATCGGGATCAGATCGACGAGCAGCGGCTCAGCGAGATGGTGACCAATCTCTACCTGGCCACCAGCGAAAAGCAGAAGGAGAAGCTGTGGAAGTCGGCCGAGGAGATCATGACACGGTTCGAAGTGCCTGACAGCCGCATCCAGCACATCATGAACAAGCGCGATCCGGCCATCCTCGCGGAGGTCGTCAAGGACCTGCAGTCCGGAGCCATCCCCCCTCCCAAGAAGACGAAGAAGTAACCTCAGGCCTGGGGAAGCGTCTCCCGCTGTTCAACAGCAGAGCCCACCGGCTGCGACCGGTGGGCCGTACGCGCGCTCAACCGGCAACGCCCCCTACCCTGCCGATCGACGTGCCGAGCCGTCCCCGGCACACGCAAAGGCGGGTTCCGGACAGGGGGACGCGGGACCGGCTGGCTCCGGGGTTGTCGAGGGGAGCCCGGCAGGTCCCAGGACCGGCTGCGGTTCTTCGTCGAGTACGTCGTCGGTCCCGCCAGGATTGGGAGCCAGGTCGCTGTCGGCCGACCGGAGCGTTGCGACGCCGTAGAAGACGGTCACCGCGAACGTGATTGCTGCCGACGTCACGAACATCGCGTGGAAGCCCGCCTGATCGATCATGCGGCCGAGCAGCGGCGCAAACATCACCTGACCCAGGTCGACAAACCCGAGCGTCAGTGTCGTGCCGGTCCCGCGGTACTCGTGCGGAAACCGCTCTGCTCCGAGTGACACGACACACGGGAACAGCAGGGCATGGCCGAAACCGCAGCAGACGGCCGGCAGGATCAGCTGCCACTCATGCGCGATGGGAACCAGCAGCAGATGGCCGATTGCGTGCCCAAGCAACCCCATCACGATCATCCGGTGGCGTCCGACGGTGCGGTTCCAGGTCCGGCTGATGATCCGCACGATGAATGCAGACAGGGCATATGCGGTGAAGAACGTCCGCAGGCCCCCCAGGCCCATCTCGGTGGTGTAGCGGGTCAGGAAGACCGTCGTGACCGCAAAGCCCATTCCCATCATCAGGGCGACCAGCACAACCGGACCGGGCCAGTAGCGGAACAGCAGCCGATGAGCCGGGTGCGTCTCCGACGGCCTCTCATGCACGTCGTTGCGGGTGATGAACGCCACAATCAGCAGATAGGCCAGGCCGAGTGCCCCGACCAGGCCGAACAGCGTGATGTAGAGCGGTCCTCCCTGCGGCAGCCGCTCGAACAGGACGTCGCCGATCTGACTCCCCAGGATCATGCCGAGGAATCCGCTCGACCCCAGCGCCCCGAGGACTTCGGTCCGTCGCCAGGCGGGGACCCGCGACTGGATGTGGGCGATCGAGCAGGCAAACATGCTGCCCAGGCCGATGGTATACAGAATCCGCCCGGCGTAGATGCCGATGCCCAGGTTCTCCGCCGTCGCCATCAGCAGGCAGCCGAGCGCAAACAGCAACGAGGCACCGATCCACGTCCGCCGCACGCCCCAGCCATCGATGATCTGGCCGAGGAGCATTCGCGCGACCAGACCGCCGAGGATTCCCACGCCGACGATCCGGCCGGTCATCTCCTCGCTGCCGCCCAGAAAGCTGACAAACTCGGCGAAACGGAACGTGAGCGCGTTGGCGGTCACCAGTAACAGGTTGGCGACGTAGGCCAGCCAGAACAGGTGGTCGTAAACGGTCTCTGATTCAGGTTTTGCCGTTGTACCGGCGGTCGTGGTCATGGAAGCGGTCAGGGCTGGACGAACCGGCGAAACCGGTTGGGATGGCAGGCAGGGGCCCGGGACCGCCGAAGCCGTCAGGTGCAGTTCCGTACACCGGGGAGCGACGAATTCGGCTCGAACGGTCTGCAGCAATCATAGCAGACGCGATTCGCGTCGACAGAGGCGAGCAGCGTCCTTCGCCCGTAATTCACGAGCTTTCGACGGGGCCACACACCGCTGGACACTCCGGCGACCGGCCGGTTCAGGAGGTTGCCTCAGAAAGAGGCCGGCAACCGCGTCCCGCTAGGGGGGGCCGAAGGGGCCGTCCGTCGGCTCGAACACCAGCTCGAGAAGCTGTTCTTCCTTGAGCATCTTCGACTCGACCGTGATCGTATCGCGGACGTCGGCACGGGCTCCGGGAACGCGAAACACCAGCTGGACGATGCCCTCCCGGACGGGCACACTCCGCCGGCGACGGGCCGAAATCAGCTCGCCATCCGGAGAGACGATGTACGCCTGCTGGGGAATCCGCTGACGATAGCCATCGGTCCCGATCACATCCCCTTTCAGGTCCGACAGGCGATAGACCCGCAGCTTCTCGGGCACACGAATCTGGATCACGATGCGGTAGTTCTGCCCGGGACGGGGGTTCTGGCCCGCTTCCACTTTCTCACCAAACCGATCCGCCTCCGGAATCCACCAGGCGGTGAAGCTCCCCTTGCGGACAGCATTCTCCGGCTCAAACAGGCGGATTCCTCCACCCGCTTCACCACTCGCCTCGACGCCACCCGACCCATCCGAGGCCTCGGACGCATTGAACAGCGGCAGTGTCGAGACTTCACTCACGTCCGGCTGGAGGAATTCTCGATCCTCGGCCGCCGCATCTTCCCACGGACGGTCCAGTTCGGTGTCGATCGGTGCGGCGAACTCGCTGTCGCCGGGCACACTCTCCTCGACGACGGTCGTAAAGATCGGTCCCGGATCGAACTGAGAGATCACCTGAATCGACAGGATCGCCAGCAGAATCGCGTGCACAATCAGGGAGATGCCGAATCCTGTCGCTTCGCCACCGATGAACCAGTTGACGAACCGATCCGACCAGCTTTCGTCAGCCCCGGCACCAAGCGTTCCAGTGACGGGTGGAGCCGGCGGCGGCAGCGGATACGCCGGGGCCCGGGGCGGAACCCGGTAGTTGGGCGGCGGAACCGGGTACGCCGGAGCTCCCTGGGGCTTCCGCGCTCCCGACAGACCTGCATCGGGAAGTTCGATGAAATCCGGCTCCGTGCTCGCGGCACGGGCCGCCGTTCGCGTCTGTCGGGGCGTGTCAGCCATGAATGGTGATCGGAGTGGAGGTGATTGCGAAGTCCCTGCAGAAGTGACGGGAAATGGATCGGAACCGCAACTCCATGCGAGCCGACCGATTTGCGACTTCCGTCCGATTATATCGGACATCTGCGGGACCTGTGTCCCGATTCTGTTGGACGCTCCCGATTGTACGACCCCGACGGGGGCCACCGCGGCTGCCGTAACCCCCTGCGGCCGCACAACAAATCATGATCCGGAGTTCTCCCGCCGGACCAGCAGCCGAGCCAGTTTGCGACCGGTCACCGAGAACGCCAGTTCCTCAAAGTCTTCCGGGCGACACCATTGCTGGGTCTCGTCCCCATTGGTCGGATCTCCGCTGCGATACTCGGCTTCCAGGCAGATCAGACGAATCCGGTAGCGGGTCACACTGTGCCGCAGTTCCGTCACGACCGCAGTCACTTCCGCAGCGATGCCGGTCAGTTCCTTGAGCGGCCCCTGCAGATTCTGGTGGAGGACCGGCACCAGCGCCTCGTCCGATCTGTCCAGGTGGCCTGGTTGATCCTCCCCCAGTTCAAACCGGGGAAAGTCCCACAGGCCGGCCCAGCGTTCTTCCGCCCGCCTCTGCCGGAGCAGATACGTATCGCCTCGCCGCACCGCAATCGACGCTTCGACGACCGGCGTGATTTTCGGGCGGGGTTTGGGACGGGGGATTTCTTCCTGTCGATTCTCTGCAAACGCCCGGCAGACCGTCCGCAGGGGACAGCTCGGACAGTCCGGAGCGGCCGGGGTGCAGACCGTACTCCCGAGTTCCATCAGTGCCTGATTGAAGCGTCCGGGATTTGCCTTCGGCAGGACGGCTTCGGCAAACCGCCAGAGCAGCTTCTGTCCTTCAGACGACCGTGGATCGCCGTCGTAGCCGAGCAGTCGCGAGTAGAGCCGCAGTGTGTTGGCTTCGACGATGGGGGCCCGCTCGTCGAACGCGAACGAGGCAATCGCTCCGGCCGTATACCGACCGATGCCGGGCAGCTGCTGCAGCTCCACGGCATCGTGGGGGAAGGTGCCTTTGCGCTCGGCAACAAGCTGACGGGCGGTCCGGTGAATGTTGCGGGCCCGGCTGTAGTAGCCGAGTCCCTCCCACATTCTCAGCACCTCGTTTTCGTCCGCTGCAGCCAGGACTTCGACCGTCGGAAACTGCTCGAGAAACCGCTCGAAGTACGGGATGACCGCTGCGACCGTCGTCTGCTGCAGCATGATCTCGCTGATCCAGATCCGGTACGGATCGTGTGTCGCCCGCCAGGGAAGTTCGCGACCGTGTGCGGCGTACCACCGCGACAGGTTTCGCCGCAATCGGGTCATCCGGTTTCGATCCGGGATCCGCTCCGACTCCGGTGATTCGTCACACTCCCCGTCAGGACTCACGCGCTGATTTCCTCCGCCGGTATGGTTCAACGGGATTCCGTCCCGACCGTCAACGGGCCCCCGTCAGTTTTCTTCGTTGCCGGTTTCTTCGCTGGCGTTCTGATCGCCGCAGCCGCCGTTTCAGACGGCATCGGTAGGCCGGTCTGCGACGCGCTGTCCCTGGGCGTCGTACAGACTGAGATCTTCGCCGATGAGGATCTTCGTTGCGTAGACGATCTGGCCGGTATGCAGGGTGAAGTGCTCGACCACGTGGAAGACCGCTGCCAGCACGCTCACTTCCCGCTTCTGAATCTCTTCCTGTTCGAGCAGTCGCTCCGGCGAAAGATTGCGAATGATCGCCGACGCACGGTCGACGGTCTGACGCAGGCCGTCAAGGATCTGCTCCGTCGGCAGCGGCTCGCGCTGAGCGAACTCAGCCGGCCGGTCCCGTTCGAACGGTTCCTGCCCCACGCCACCGATGATCCATTGCCGCACGTTGCCGTCCAGGTGAATCACCAGATTCCCGATCGCATTCGACACGTCGTTCGGGCGATGCCAGATCTGCTCTTCGGTCAGCAGGTTCAGGCACCGCTCGATCTGGCTGAGTGAATCCTTGAGTTTGCCGACCGCAAAACGCCGGAATTCGTCGCACAACTCGCTGGGACAGGTCGCGTCCATGGTGAGTTCCTCCTGATGCTGTCCGCCTGCGTTCCCGGGACTTCTCGAGGGTCTACTGCAATGATTGCATTCTCCCCCCGGCAACGCCACACTCGCCGTCGCATCGAGCGGGCCCATGCTGCACTCCCCAACGCGCTTTAATCGGGATCGCTCTCATGATTCTCTCCTCCGCCCGCCGAGCAACGACCTTCGCCGGCCTCGCCATCATCATGACCGGCAGCCTCACAGCCTTTTCTGCTCTTGTTGACGAGTGGAAGAGCGGCCTGGACTGGCCCGAGCCGGTCGTCGTCGATCCCGGTCCGGTCGGCGGTCCCCCCTCCGATGCGATCGTTCTCTTCGACGGCACCGACCTTTCGCAGTGGAAGGGAGGCGAGAACTGGACACTTGAGGACGGCTACGGAATCTGTGGCGGCACGATCACCAGCAAACAGGCGTTCGGCGACTGCCAGCTGCACGTCGAATTCGCGAGTCCTTCCGAGGTCGAAAGCTCCGGCCAGGGACGCGGCAACAGCGGCATCTACCTGATGGGCCGCTACGAGCTGCAGATCCTCGACTCGTACGAAAACGGGACCTACTTCGACGGACAGTGCGGATCGATCTACAAACAGCGACCGCCGATGGTCAATGCCTGCCGACCGCCCGGCGAGTGGCAGAAGTACGACATCATCTTCAAGGGCCCGCGGTTTGGCGAAGACGGTGCCCTGACGTCGCCAGCCACGATCACAGTGCTGCAGAACGGCGTGCTGATTCAGGACCACTTCGAGCTGCAGGGCGGAACGTTCTACCACAAGCCGCCGGAGTACACCGCTCACGGTCCTCGGGCCCCGCTGTCGATCCAGTACCACAACGACGCGGTCCGGTTCCGGAACATCTGGATCCGCGACCTGATGCCCGAGTCGGGGGATGGAACGGCCAGGATGCAGGAGTGAGAAGCCAGGCGAGCCCCGGACGTGAGCCGTTAATCCCAACATGGGTGTCATGGCCTCGCGCCGAAGGTGGGTGGGCATGTGACGAATGACGACCACGCAACCGCCCACAGTGCAGACGCCCACCGGGTGGCGCCGGTCTTCAGACCGGCGACGGCGCAGCCGGCAAGAGGTTGCCAACCGGTCGTTCGCACGCCTCCCCACCGCCTCCTGTCGCTCCGCGACCCCGGTTCGAAGTACCGGGGCCACCCGGGATTCGCAGCCGGCCACAGTGAAGACGCCCACCGGGTGGCGCCGGCAATAGCCGGCCCTACCACACACGCTCCAGCCGCTCGTCCATCTCACCGGCACGAGTCGGCCATTCCAATCGGGCGACTTGTGCACGTAGCGTGGCCAGCTTGGTCGCACAACTCGCTCGGATGCGAACGTCCGCCAGCTCGACCAGCCGCTCCACCAGCGACGCCACATCCCCGTCGTGCAGAAACGACCGCTCCCCCTGCACCAGCTCGGGATACGCCAGGCGGTCCGGCAGCACCGGCAGACATCCGGACGCGATCGCTTCTGCCGCGGCAATGCCGAAGAACTCATGCACGGCAGTCGAAACGAACACGTCGGCCGTCGCCAGCACCCGCCGGTACTCCTCCCGCGACACGAACCCCCAGTCCAGGATGCGGTCGGCGAACTCCTGACGTGCCTGTGCGAAGCACGCCGGCACCTGTCGGTACGTCTCCCCCAGCACACTCAACCGGTAGTCGACACCCCGCTCCGCCAGTTGCCGGACGGCGGCAAAGAAATCCTCCGGGTTCTTGTCGTGCTCCCACCGGGCCGCCCACACCAGATGCAGCGGATCCTCCCCCCTGCCCGGCGCACGCCTGGTAATCAGCGCCTCATCAATCCCCGGGGGCTGCACGACCGACTTCGCCCGGATCGCCGCGACGCCCTCCTCGAGCCGCAGCCGCTTCGCGTCCGGCATCGCAGGGAGCCATTCTGCGAGCCCGTCCGGAAACGCCTGCCGGTGATAGTCCGAGTTGAACCAGACCTCGCTCGCCGCCAGGGCGGTCGTGAAGTTACTGAATGCGAAATGCAGATCGCGCTGTCGCTCGGCATCGCTGCCGCGCGTGGGATAAGTCAGCTGGTTTTCATGGAAGTACGCGACGGCCGGCAGGTCGCGCACGTCCGGCGGGGCGAGTCCGCGGAACTCCGCCAGACTGAGCATGTCCGTACAGAAGAGAACGTCCCAGCCGGGCTCCCGCTGTGGGTGCGCGGCCACCTGCGACGCGAACGTCACCGGCGCGTGCCGCATCCGCCATTTCCAGGCGCGGTCCGGCAGCGTCAGCAGGGTGAAGTCGTGCCGGCTGTGCGAAACCCAGCCCTCGAGAAACGCCCGATGGCTGCCGCCATGAAACGCATTGAGAGCCAGGACACGCATGGGCCTCAGCGGTCGAGGCCCTTCGACGTCGCCTCGTGCGCCAGCAGGCCGGTCACCAGCGTCCGCAGCTTCGGCTCGGCTCCGTTGGCGATTGCGATGATCTCTTCGACGTCGGCCGGCTTGAGGGCGTCCGGCAGGCACATGTCGGTCACCACCGACAGGCCGACGGTCCGCAGACCGGCATGGACGGCAACAACGACCTCCGGCACCGTCGACATGCCGACGACGTCGGCACCGATCTGACGCAGGAAACGGTACTCGGCACGGGTCTCGAGGTTGGGGCCGCAGACGGCGACCATCACACCGCGATGACAGGCGAAGTTGTTCTTGCGGGCCAGTTCGAGAGCAACGTCCCCGAGGGCACGATCGTACGGCTCGCACATGTCGGGAAACCGCGGACCAAGGCGATCATCATTGATCCCGATGAGCGGGTTGTCCCCCATCAGGTTGATGTGATCGTCGATGACCATAATGTCGCCGCACTGGTAGTACGGGTTCATCCCGCCGACCGCATTCGAGACGATCAGCATCTCCGCGCCCATCGCCTTGAAGATGCGAACGGGCAGCGTGATCTGCTTGAGGGGGTAGCCCTCGTACATGTGAAAGCGGCCTTCCATGGCCATAATGGGCAGGCCCTCCAGCCTGCCGCAGACCAGTCTTCCCCGATGTCCGGTCGCGGTCGATCGGAGGAAGTGCGGAATCTCTTCGTAGTCCAGCGTGACGTCGACATCGATCTGGTCGACCAGCCCGCCCAGGCCGGTGCCGAGGATGATGCCGGCGTGCGGCACGTGGTCCCATTTGGCACGAATCGCCGAGCAGGCTTCCTGAATCTGGTCGTACAGTTCGAGCACGGGACTTCCTTTCATCGCACGCTGGTGGTCGAAAGCGTGTGCGTTGTCTGATGTCTTCGCCGGCAGGGTGTGGCCTGATGACTGGCCGCCATTCTACCGATCTGACTGCCGGTGTCAGGTCTGTGGCCGGTTGATTCCCGATGAAGCCGCCTTCTGCCGCACCTTAAAGCACGACACCCTCCGTCGGATTCTTTCCGACGCAGGGTGATGCAGTCTCGTCAAGCTGTCTGTTCGTCTTGCTCAGTCCGCTTGAGCGGTCATCATCGACCGTTCAGTCTTCGTCACAGTCTTCCCTTTACCATCCTTTCGTTTTCTCAGTCTTCGCCGTCTCAGCGACCGCTCCGCTGGCCGGCGTTCGAGGCCAGGTCAGACGCCTGATTCGAAGCGATCACCTGCAGGGCGGCACGGACATCCGCGTCGTTCTGCAGATCGGTCACGTCGCTGCCGGCGGCAACCGTCACGTCCGGCGTCACACCGGCACCGGCCATTTCGCGTCCGTTCGGCGAGTAGAACTTCGCGGTCGTCAGCTTCAGTTCACCGCTCACCGTCCGCAGCGGGAAGTGCGTCTGCACGGTTCCCTTGCCGTAGGTGCGGCGACCGACGATCACTCCCCGTCCGTTCTCCTGGATCGCAGCGGCGAAGATCTCGCTGGCACTGGCACTGTACTCGTCGACCAGAACCACCAGCGGCAGTCGCCACGTCTGAGACCAGTTCGCGGTCTCCATCATGTTGTCCTGGGCGTTGCGGCCTTTGGTCGACACGATGGTTCCCTGCGGCAGGAACAGATCGGACACCTGAATCGCTTCGGTCAGCAGACCGCCCGGGTTGCCCCGCAGATCCAGGACCAGCGTGTTCATTCCGCGGTTGTACAGGTCCCACATGGCCTTGCCGAGATCCTCGGCACTCGATTCCGAAAACTGCTTCAGGCGAACATACCCGGTCTCCGCGTCGATCATCTGGGTTCCCGCCACGCTGCTGACGTAGATGCTGCGGCGGACAAGTGTGGCGTTGTAGTCGCGACCGTCGCGACGAATCTGCAGTCGCACCGAAGTACCGGACGGGCCAGTGATCAGGTCGGCAATCTGGTTGAGTCCCTGTCCGGTCACCGAGCGTCCGTCGATCCCGACGATAAGGTCTCCTTTCTGCAGACGGGCTTCCGCCGCCGGGCCTCCTTCCAGGACACCCATCACCAGGGCCCCGGCTTCATCAGCCTTCAGTTCGACACCGATGCCGACAATGTGCTCTTCCAGTCCGGCTCCCGGACCGAGACCGGTCTGGGCGGGGATGAAGGAGGAGTAAGGGTCGAGGGCATCCAGCGTCCCGTTGAGGAACTCCAGGGCCACCGCTTCCGGACGAAGTCCCAGTTCCCGCTGACCAATGTCCGCCGCCCACTGCATCATACCGACCGCTTCGTTGGCCGACCGGGCCGGCTGCGTCTGGGCCAGCTGCGTGAGCTGACTCTGGAAGTTGCGGATCGCGGTCGGGTTCGGCGAGATGCCGTTCGCCTGCAGGTAGGCCGGGTTGTTCACCGCTTCGGCGAGGGTCTCCAGAGCCTGCTGCGTCCGCACCTCGTACGACAGCGGATTGACGTGCCGTGCGTCGATCATCTGCGAGACTTCAAGGTACAGCGACACCAGCTGGTTCAGGTTACCCGCCGCCAGGAAGTTCAGCATCCGCGGATCCTGGTAGCGGCTGGTGATCTCCATCTGCGGGGTCGGTTTGGTCGGGCGGGTCGGCTCCGGCGTGGTCGGCGTCACCGGCGCGGCCGGCGGTTCCGGCGTCCACGGGAGTCCCCCGGGAGCGTCCGGTCGATCCGGCTGGTACACCGGTGCGTCGTTGCGGTCGCGGTTCCAGTTACGACCACGGTTGGGACCACCGCGGAAGCGATCGCCGGTGTTGCGATCACGGTTGAAGCCGAGTTCGTCACCGTAGTTACGGGTCGGGGAGTTGTTGCTCGCGGGGTAGCTGTTACTGGCCGGGTAGCTGTTCTGCTGCAGAACGGCCGGATTGATGGCGGTCCGGGTCAGGTCGTCATCGGCGGTCGCGAAACCGGCGAAGGCGAAGACCGCGGCGAACAGGGAGAAGACGAGGTTGAGCTGCATGCGAGACGTCATGTGTGGAAGTCCTTTCTCAGATTCGCTGAACAGTCAGCAACGGGTAGGTCAGTTGAGTCGTGAGGAACTGGTTTCAGGCAACCGGGTGAATGATTCGCTGCCCTGCTGGCTGCGGCTCTCCGTCAGAGTCGCCGTCCCGGGCTTCGCAGTCGGTCTTCTCCGACAGCTCGCCACGCAGGACCCGGACGTTGGCGGGAGCATCGATTCCGATCTTCACCTTGCCGCGGCCGGTCGCAATCACTTTGATAACGATGTCGCTGCCGATCTGAATCATTTCATTCTTCTTGCGGGTGAGAACCAGCATGGCGTCGCTCCTTGTCCTTGGAATAATCGTCCTGATCAGGTCCGGTGTCCTGGTCCCGCCCGGTGATCAGGTTTCCGGTGCAGGGCCGATTGTCGCGTTGATGATTCAGCAATATGCACCCACCGTGCCAAAACGGGCCCACAAGAAAACAAAACACACAAACACTTACCCAACAACACCTTGCATTTTACGGCAAGTTCTGCAGGTCAGGTTGAGAGCCCATCCTGGACGGATTCCGCGGAATGGCCATTGCAATAGTTGCACTGAGCGAGTGCAATCATTGTGACACAATCGAGACCACAGCGTGTCCCAAAGACGACACACCGTCGATTCCAGACGCGGTGTCAGCACCGCAACACAGAGCAGAACATCCCGACCACCGCCGGCGCAGACCGGTTGCGCCAACGATCGCAGTCACGAAGTCCGGGGAGAGAAAGCAGGTTCCCCGCGACGCGGCACGGCCCGCTCAGCCGCGGATGAGCGTCTCGGCCGGGAAGACCGGACCTTCAATGCAGGTCCGCCGGTAATCCCAGCCCTCTTCGGTCTCGACCTTCACCTTCGTCACGCAGCTGAAGCAGGCCCCGAAACCGCAGGCCATCGGCGTCTCCAGCGAGAGCCAGCAGTTCACGCCTGCCTCGGCACAGACGTCGGCGACGGCGTGCATCATCGGCTCCGGCCCGCAGCAGTAGACGGCATCGGGGCGTTCCGGGGATTCGAGTGCCTCGCGAAGCAGATCGGTCACCAGGCCGTGATGCCCTTCCGTCCCGTCGTCGGTGGCTACGCGGAGATCACAGGCGGGAATCGCCTCGAAGTCGGTCAGATCCGCCCGCTGCGATCGCGTCCGCACCCCGTAGCAGAGGGTCACCTTCCGCGCCGGCTCCGCAACAGACCGGTCCCCCTCGCCATACTGACGCAGACCGGCAGCCTCGCGGGCAACGGCAAGAAACGGCGTGTAGCCGATTCCGCCCCCGACACACAGCAGGTGCCCGGCCTGCGGGACGGGAAAGCCATTCCCCAGCGGTCCCCAGAGCGTGACCACTTCGCCGCCGGCCCAGTCACTCATCAGGCCGGTCATCTTGCCGATGACGTGGTAGACGAAGTCGATCCCGGCCGGCTCGCCCTCTTCGTCCAGATACGTGTCGTAAAGCGCGAAGGGTCGTCCCAGCAGCGGATCGGTCCCGGCAGCGGGGCGAATCATGAAGAACTGGCCGGGCCGGATCACGCGGGCCAGCTCCGCCGTCGCCATCCGGATGCGAAACGTCCCTTCAGCCAGCTGCTGCTGCTCGACGACACGCGCCTGCAACTGACGTGCACATGCGTTCATCCCGGGAAACGGCGACGGATTCTGCATCGGGCTGCTGGCTGCGGAAATTCGATGGTCAGGGAAGCCGACGGAGTGGATGGCCCAACTCCGGGCGAAACGGACGCATCGTAGTCATTCCACCCGGCCCCTGCACTCCTCCCCCGGGGAATCCCCTCTCCCGACGGCGGGTGGCCGGGGTCGGAACGAGCAAAGCGCGTGGAGTCTCCGGAATCGCCCCCGCCGGGACCGCCCCCATCAGGGCGACGCCTCCGCTGGTCAACGGCCTCAGCGGCGCCGGGTCCGTGCGGCACCGCGGCGGGCCTTCGGGCGGGCTGCCTTCTTCGTCCCTTTGCCGGTCCGCCGTCCCCTGCCGGGGCCAGGTCCACGACCGGGTCCTGCGGGACGTCCTCCACCGCTGCGGGGGCGTCCGCCGGCCGACTTCGCCTGGTTTTTTGCGAGCAGGTCGAACAGGGCGGCCAGCTCCTCGCGGCGCAGCTCCCGGTGTTCGCCCGGTTTGAGGCGTCCGATCTTGAGCGGTCCGAACGCAACCCGCTTGAGGGTCATCACCTTGTGGCCGACACGGGCAAGCAGCCGGCGGATCTCGCGATTCTGACCCTCGGCGAGTACGAGCTCGAGATGCGTGCTTTTTCCCTGCTTCTTGAGCGGGTTGACGTCGACGACGCGAAACTTCCCGTCGCTGAAGTACATCCCCTGCTTGAGCTGACTGAGCGTCTCGCGGGTCGGATGCCCGGCCACCTGCACATGATAGGTGCGGAAGAAGCGGTACCGCGGATGCGCCAGCTTCTGGGCCAGATCGCCGTCATTCGTGACGACCAGCAGCCCCTCGCTCGACTCGTCCAGCCGGCCGACGGTGAACAGTCGCGGCCCACCAGGGGGGAACAGGTCGATCACGCGGGGCCGCCCGCCGGGATCCCGATTCGTGCACAGGATCCCGACCGGCTTGTTGACCATGTAATACTTTTTGCGCTCCATGCGGAGCGGCTCGCCGTCCAGCGCAATCGTCTGGGCGACGGGATCAACGGTGGTCCCCAACTCGGTGACCGGCTGGCCATCGACGGTTACGCGGCCCTTTTCGATGAACTCCTCGCAGTGCCGCCGTGATCCCAGCCCGCAGGCCGCCAGAAATCTCTGCAGCCGAATCCGCGGCAGTTCGGGCTGTGGTGTCGATGCCTCCGGGTCACTCATCAGAAAAGGTCACTCCGCTTTCAGCGTGTAAACGCAGACATGCCGGTACTTCTCGCCCGGCTTGAGGATCACGGACGGGAAGTCCGGTTCGTTGACCGAATTGGGGAAGTGCTGGGTCTCGAGACAGATTGCACTCCGCAGCGGGTATTCTTTCCCTCCCTTGCCGGTCTGTCCATGAAGGAAGTTGCCGGAATAGAACTGAATTCCCGGTTCGGTCGTGCGAACGATGAGAACGCGCCCCGATTCGGGGTCTTTCACCCGTGCCGCCAGCCGCAGTTTGCCCGCTTCGCCGTTCAGCACGAAATTGTGGTCGTACCCCAGCGAGGCCGTTTCGACCAGTTCGTCGATCTCCTTGCCGATGCGCCGCATCTTGCGGAAATCGAGCGGCGTTCCCTCGACCGCAGCGAGTTCGCCGGTCGGAATCAGCGTATCGTCGGTCGGCGTGTAGCGGTCGGCATTGATCTTCAGCCGGTGATCGAGCACCGTCTCGCTGCCGTGGCCGGACAGGTTGAAGTACGAGTGATTCGTCAGATTGACCGGCGTGGCGCGGTCGGTGGTGGCGAAGTAGGCGATCCGCAGATCGTTCTCGTCGCTAAGTGTGTAGGTGACCGTCACCCGCAGCTTGCCCGGATACCCTTCTTCTCCATCCGGGCTGGTATAGGTGAACCGCACACCGTCGCCGAACTTCGTCTTGACCGTTTTCGCCTTCCAGACGACCTTGTCGAGGCTCCGCTCGGTTCCGCCGTGCAGGTGATTCGGCTCGTAATTGATGGCCAGCGTGTACTCGTGACCGTCGAGCGTGAACTTCCCCTCGGCAATTCGGTTTGCCACGCGACCGGCGGTACAGCCGAAGTACTGATTTCCTTCCGACTCGTAGCCGGCGACATCGTCAAATCCGAGGACGACATCAGCGACGTTGCCGTCCTTGTCCGGCACATGCAGCTCGGTCAGCGTCGCCCCACGGGTCATCAGTCTGGCGACGATGCCGTTGCCGTTCGACAGTGTGTACCGTTCAACGGGCGTCCCGTCCTTTGTTTTGCCGAAGGGTTCGGGGCCGGAGACCTCGGCAGTGGCCGGCGTGGATGCGCAGACCATCCATCCTCCCAGGAATGCAGACAGCATCAGACGCGACGCGCAGGCGCGAAACATGGGTCAGACCTCGACTGGCACAGGGGATGAGTGAGTTGCAGAACTGCCGCCACATTATGGCCGCGACGTTTCTGTTTTCTCAACTGTCCGCTTTGCCCAACCGGTCCGGTCCGACAACGGCCGCCCGGTTCCCGGGCTGCGGTCGTCCGCGACCGCAGGACACTGACGCCGGTTGCCGATTCTCAGTCAGGCCCGTGTAGCGGCCCCCCGACTGGTGACGTACAATCAGGGGAAGCTGAAACGCCTGTAGCGATCGCACGGGTTGCGCCGCCCGATCGGAGCGGGTGGCCTCGATCCCCAACCTGGTGCATCGACTGAGTCGCTCCGAAGGATCAACGACATGGACTGCTGGAAGTTCTCGCTCCCTGCACTAACACTCGGCGTCACCTTGATCTGTGGCTGCGGCGGAGGTGGTGAGTACCGGGAATTCGGCGACGAAGACGACGTCACCAACACCACGGCCGACGATCATCACCATCATCACCACGACCTGGGTCCGAATGGCGGCCACCTGGTCGAACTGGGTGAAGAGGAGTACCACGCCGAAGTCGCATTTGACGCGACCGACCGGGTTCTGACGGTTTATCTCCTGGGACCGGACGCAAAGACGGCCGCACCGATCGCCGCTGAAGCAGTCACGTTCGCGCTCGAAGGGGGCGACGAAGCTCAGACCATCACACTGGCCGCCAGCCCGCTCGAGACCGACGGCGAGAACCTGGCGTCCCGATTCGCCTCCGAAGCGGGGGCGGTCCCCGAGACGGTCAAGGACGCCGAAGACCTGCACGGCAGTGTCACGGTTGTCATTGACGGCACGTCGCTGACCGGAGAAGTCTCGCATGACCACCACGGTCACGACCACCACGAACATGGTGACGAACATGATCACCACGACCACTAGCCCGACCGGCTGTGGATTCCGGGCTCCGCTGCTGGCGCTGCTGGTCCTGCTGGCCAGTTGCACCAGCGAGGATCCGGCGACACCGTCCCCCGCAACAACCGATGCCGAACCCGCCGCCGAGTCGGACGGCAGTTACGGATACGGAGGGTACGGCGGATACGGGTCATACTACGGTGCCGGCGAGATCAAGTTCCTCGATGAGGCGACAACCAACGCATCCCCCGAGGCGGAACTGACCCAGCTCGTCTTCATCGACACCGACGGAAACGAGACATCGGTGTCGGAACTGGCCGGCGACCGCCATCTGGTTCTGGTGATCACCCGGGGCAATACGACTCCGATCTGCCCCTACTGTTCGACACAGGTGGCCCGACTGATCGCCCGCTACGACGAGATCGCCAAACGGGGCGCAGAGGTCGTTGCGGTCTATCCGATCGAAACGGGCGAAGACCGGGAAAAGCTCGACAGGTTCCTCGAGAATTCGCGCGGACGCCTTGACGACCCGAGCCTGCCGATCCCGTTTCCCGTCGTACTCGACGTCGAACTGAAAGCGGTCGACCGGCTCGGCATCCGCAAGGATCTGTCCAAGCCGGCCACGTACATCATCGACAAGGACGGCCGTGTCCGGTTCGCGTACGTGGGGGCGAACATCGCCGACCGGCCCGGTGTCGACGCGATCGTTGCCCAGCTCGACCAGATCGTCGGCGGCGAGTCGGACGCCAGCACGTCGGAGGAAACCGCCGACACGCCCTAACCCTCAGGCCATGTCACAACCTCACGTGTCTTCAGACGCCGACGACTTCTTCACAATCGCCGAGCGCCTCTCCTGGATCGAATCCGACGATCGGGAGCGGCTGCGTCGGCGATCAATGGACGAAGGTCTCGATCCGACAAAGCTCGCCCTCGAAGAGGGCCTCCTCGATGCCGTCCAGCTCGACACCATCGAGACACTCCAGCAGCCGCGCGAGATCATCCCCGGCTATGTCATCGAAGACATCATCGGCCGGGGCGGAATGGGTGTCGTCTACCGCGCCCGCCAGGTCGCACTCGACCGGATCGTCGCGCTCAAGACAATCCTCGTCAGTCGCATGGCCGACGCCAGCGCCGTCAGCCGTTTCGAGCAGGAAGCCCGCACCGTCGCGCAGCTGCGGCACCCGAACATCATCGCCGCCTATGACTTCGGCAAGCATGGCGGACGTCTCTACTTCGCGATGGAACTCGTCGAAGGCGAAGACCTCGAACGAACCATCGTCGAACGCGGCCCCCTCGACGAAACCGCCGCCTGGGGAATCGCCCGGCAGGTGGCATCCGGTCTGGCCCACGCAGCCCGGCATGGCGTCGTGCACCGGGACATCAAGCCGGCGAACCTGCTGCTCGTCGAACCACCCGAAGGATTCGACCTTCCCGACGGCCTGCCGATGGTCAAGATCACCGACTTCGGTCTGGCCTTCCTGACGGCCGACTCCGACACCCGCACCCGTCTGACGGCCGAGAACGCCACCGTCGGCAGTCCACACTATATGGCACCGGAGCAGTTCGACGGATTCGACGCCGACCTCCGCAGCGACATCTATGCCCTCGGGGCCAGTACGTACCACATGCTGGCCGGCAAGGCTCCCTTCGACGGAATGAAGTTGCCGCAGATCCTGGCCCGCAAGCTGGCCGGAAAGATCGATCCGCTCTCGACGCATCGGGACGACCTGCACCCGGGCACGATCGCCCTGGTCGACCGCATGCTGTCGCATCGCCCCGAAGACCGGTTCGACGACTACGCCAGCCTGCTCGCCGCCATCGACTCACTCGGCCTGCCCATCAAGGGCTCGAGCTGGAGCAACATGGTCGCCGGCACGCCCCGCAGCGGCGAGCACACAGTGATTACCCAAACGCCAGGGACCGGCACCGATCCGGGGGCGTCCCTTGTCACGGAGCCGAACCTCCCCACAAGAGACTCACAGAAGTCGAAGAGCGGCCTTTTCATCTGGGCCGCGGCGTGCTTCATCGCCCTCGCCTCCGCCGTCCTCATTGCGCTTCGTCCCTGGGAGACGAATACCGAGCCGCCCCCAACCGCAATTGCCATGACGGATGTCGGGACCAGCGTCCTGCTGTTCAACGGCGTGAACACGCACAACTGGCTGCCGGTCAGCGGAAACTGGGTCGCCGTCCCCCAGCAGGCGGTCCTCGCAGGGACTGACGGTCTGATCGGGCATACGCTCTTCAAGTCGGAGAGCGGACGCGCAATACCACTGGAGTACTATCGCCTGGTGATCTTCACCGAACGCCGTTCCGACGATGTCGCTGCCGAGGTCCACTTCGGAATGGAGGCGGTCCCCGGCCGCAACGCCGCGCGGTACGTCGTGCGTCACGACAAGACCGGCATCACGGTTGGCTACCGCGAGCAGGACCGGGGCGAGTTCATCCCGCTGGGACAGACCGTTCCCTGGTCGAATGACACGCCACTGGTCGCCCTCGTGCTGGAGCGACAGCCGGGCGGATGGTTTGTCTCCGCGAACGAACGCCCGGTCGGTGCCGTGCGGCTGCGTGAACCGTCAGAACTGCCGGAGTTCCGGCTCTCCTCCGAGAACGGCACGACCTGGTTCTCGGAGATCACGGTCACCGAGCTGGCCGAAGCGACGACGCAGCTGCATTGAAGGGGTGAGCAGTGAGTCTTGAGAGACCGTGTGGCACGCCTGGAATGAAGCGCAGCGGAGTGACGGGCGTGGGTCCGCAGTCAGCATGCGTCGCCATACGAAAGTCCACCGACCGCGTCCGGCGGACCATGTCGCAGCCGACACGCCGCCCCTTCAAACCAGGCGAGCCCGGTGCGTGAGCACCGGGGTAATGACGCCGCACGACCAAAGAAATCCCGCCACGCGTTGGATCGGGCCCCCCACAGCAAGGGTGGCCCGGACGCGGAACGCGTCCGGGTGGCGCAGCCACAGGAAGACGTGTGCAGGCGCTGCAGTCGTTCAAGGTCTGCAGGGCAGGTTCCAACCGGCCGCCAAAACTCAACGGCCGGCAATGGCCGGCCCGGCAACACTGCAAGGCAGGCACGTACGTCGAACGACATTCGCACTGCTGGACAAGCCAGCAGTGGCACCCGCGGTGAGTCTTGAGAGGTGAGCAGTCCGGGGGCCGTGGCTGGAGCGAGCAACGCGAGCGAAACCACGGGTGGGCGGCATGCCTACACTGCAAGGCAGGCACGTACGTCGAACGACGTTCGCACTGCTGGACAAGCCAGCAGTGGCACCCGACAAATGTGTGCCGGCCTCTTGCCGGCTGCGCCGGCCGCGGTTGACGAGCAACCGCGGGTACCCGCGAGCCTCACTCGCCACGCCCATCACGCCGCTGCGCGTCGTTCCGGGACGTGCCCCCCAGCTTGGCCCCCGCCCCACACCCCAATGGTGCGTCGCCTCCGGCGACAGCACCCTACATCGTCCCGGCCACTACTGCCCCGCGGCTTCGTTCGACCGGGCTGCCGTCAGCGTTCCGCACTGTCCCCGCCACCGCAGCCAGTGGTCGGCCAGGACGATCGCAACCATCGCCTCGGCCATCGGCACGAACCGGGGAAGCACACACGGATCGTGCCGCCCCTTCGTTCGGATCGTCGCTTCCTCGCCACTCTTCCGGACCGTCTTCTGTTCCTTCGGCAGACTGCTGGTCGGCTTGACCGCCGCCCGCAGTACGATCGGCATCCCGGTCGTGATTCCCCCCAACATCCCGCCGTGACGGTTCGTCTCTGTCCGGATCTCTCCCCGCTCCGCGTCGGTCGTAAAGACGTCGTTGTGCTCGCTGCCCCGCATTCCGACGCAGCCAAAGCCGATCCCGTACTCCACCCCCAACACAGCAGGCAGACTGAACAGTGCCTTCGCCAGATCCGCCTTGATCTTGTCGAAGACCGGTTCCCCCAGGCCGGCGGGAATCCCCGTCGCCACGATCTCCGCCGCTCCACCGATCGAGTCGCCCGCTTTCCGGCACTCGTCGATCAGTGCGATCATGCGATCGGCCGCTTCGAGATCGGGACAGCGGACGATGTTCGGTTCGCCATCCGGGCGCTTCTCGACCTGCTCGAGGGTCACCTTCTCCGGAGCCTCGACGTTCGCCTTCACGTCGCCCACCTGGCAGACGTAGGCGACAACCTTCCCGCCGAATTCCTGCTCGATCAGCTTCTTGGCGACCACACCCGCCGCGACCCGCACCGAGGTCTCGCGGGCACTCGACCGGCCCCCGCCGCGATAGTCCCGAACACCATACTTGGCATCGAACGAGTAGTCCGCGTGGCCGGGCCGGTACAGATCCTTGATGTCGGAGTAGTCGCGGCTGCGCTGATCGGTATTGCGGATCAGAATCGCCAGGCTCGTCCCGGTCGTGCGACCTTCGAAGACGCCGGAAAGAATCTCCGGTTCGTCCGGCTCCTTCCGCTGGGTGACGATTTTGCTCTGTCCCGGGCGGCGGCGCTCGAGGTCCACACGAAGATCATCGACCGTCAGCGGCAGACCGGCCGGCACGCCGTCAATGATGACGACGTTCCCCGGGCCGTGGCTCTCGCCGGCGGTGGTGATCCGAAATGCCTGTCCGAATGAATTTCCTGCCATGCCCGCATTGTAGGGGCTGCTCCGGCGCGAATCACGCCGCCCGCGACCGTTTCCTCCGTCGGGACCAGGCCCGCCCCGCTGCAACCGGTTCAATCGCTTGTGCCGCCGGTGCGCTGCCCGGGGAGTGGCGATGGGGTATGCTGCCGGTCAGCACGAATTTCCCGCAGAGAGGACCGACGCGATGCCGACGAACGACCTCACGCTGAAGCTGCTGCTGGCCGCCTGCTGTCTCGGGCTGATGCTCACAGCCCCCGCTCGCGCCGATGACCGCGACGACGCACCGCCGAACATCGTCTACATCATGGCGGACGACCTCGGCTACGGGGCCCTGGGCTGCTACGGGCAGACGAAGATCCACACGCCCCGCATCGACCGGATGGCCGCCGAGGGGATGCGGTTCACCCAGTGCTACGCCGGCTCGCACGTCTGCCAGCCCTCCCGCAGCGTGCTGATGACCGGCCTGCACACCGGCCACACACCCGTCCGAGCCAACGACATCCAGCAGTTCCTCCGCCCGCAGGACACGACCGTCGCAAAGCTTCTGCAGGAGCGGGGCTACGCGACCGGCGGCTTCGGTAAGTGGGGCCTGGGCTTCGAAGGGACGCCCGGCCATCCCAACCTGCAGGGCTTCGATGAATTCTTCGGACAGTACCTGCAGGTCCACGCCCACTTCTACTACCCGTACTGGCTCAACCACAACGACCGCAAGCACATGCTGCCCGGCAACGAAGGAGGCAAGCGGGAGCAGTACGTCCAGGACGTCATCCACGAGCAGGCCCTCGAGTTCATCCGCAGCAACCACGAGGGACCGTTCTTCGCCTATCTGCCGTACATCATTCCCCACGTCGAACTGGTTGTCCCCGAGGAGTCCGAAGCGCCGTACCGCGGCAAGTTCCCGAAGATCTCCATCCAGGACCCGCGGGCCGGCTACATTGGCTCCGAGGACGGCCTGACGACGCTGGCCGGCATGATCTCGCGGCTCGACGCCCAGGTGGGTGAAGTCCTCGATCTGCTCGTCGAACTCGGCATCGACGACAACACGATCGTCATCTTCACCTCCGATAACGGTGGCCAGAGCGGCGGCAAGGACCGCGGCTGGACGAAGATGACCGACTACTTCGAGGCGAACGGCCCCTTGCGCGGCTACAAGGGAACCTTTTACGAAGGGGGCCTCCGCGTCCCGTTCATCGCCCGCTGGCCGGGAAAGATCCCCGCCGGCACCACCAGCGACCACATCTGCGGCTTCTGGGACATGCTGCCGACGTTCTGCGACCTGGCCGGCATCGAACCGCCCACCGAAACCGACGGTATCTCGATTGCCCCGACGCTGACCGGCTCAGGGATTCAGCGGCAGCATCTGGGAATCTACTGGGAGTACGCCCGACGGAACGGCATCGGCCGGGCCGCCCGCATGGGCAACTGGAAAGCGGTCCAGGCGAATCCGAATGGCCCCGTCGAGCTGTACGACCTGAGCACCGACATCAGCGAGCGGTGGAATGTCGCGGACGGCAATCCGGCGATCGTCCGCCAGATCACCGCCTTCATGGACGGAGCCCACACCGCGCCCCGGGAGATTACCACCGACTTCGAGCGGACGACCGTGAAGGACTACGTCAGGTAGCCGGCCGGTCATCGTCGAGCAGCTCGGCGATCCGCTGCTCCCAGAAATCGATCTCGTCCCCGGCGGGAGGATCGGGAACCGCCTTCTCACGATCCTCCCCCGGACGGCCGTTACGCCGGGCCGGGGCCGATCGCTTCTGAGGTGAACGTCCCGGCCCCGGACTGCCCGGTTTCGGTCCGGATGGTTTCCCGGATGATTTGGCCGACGTGGAACTGCTGCCCGCTGGCCGTGGTGTGGGCGGGGGAGAGGAGGTCGTCGGCTTCGTTCTGGGCCGCTCCCGATCGACTTCCCGCTGGATTTCGTCGGGGTGGACGTCCTCGAATGTCGCCAGCCAGGCCGCCATTTCGCTGTCGGAGATCGCGGCATCCCGTTTCGGATCCGGCTGGCGCGGTCCCTGATCGATGTCTTCGGCCCGCAGCATCAGCTCGGCATGAAACCGCTCGCTGTCGATGGCGATCGCCCGTCGCCGGCGGGCCGCCCGCTGCAGTCGACGGTCCCCGGAGACCACGATCAGTCGCTTCGGAGCCGAGTGATACTCGATCAGAGCTTCGATCAGGTCGTCGGCCTCGGCCTCCTTTCCGGCGAAGCGGATCGTCATGTCCCGGAAGTGCAGATCCAGGTTGCCGGCAACCGGCGCGTCCTTGGCATCGAACACGACTGTCGTCCGTAACCGCTCGCTGTCACGCAGGTTACGAGATAGCCACTTGAGCAGTCGGTCGCGGGACCGCTCCAGATCTCCCGGACCATATCGGCGACGGGCCAGTCCGACGGCATGCATCAGGTTGTAGCCGTCGATGAGCAGGTCGCGGGCCATCGGAACGGGTGTTTCTCCGAACTGGGTAAATGAGGGCACTTCCTTTCATTGTTTCAGGCGGCGCTGTGATCGGAAACCCGCTTCGCAAATCGTCCGGCGGCAACTGACTCCGGAGTCGCACCGGGCGATTGACGATCCGGAAGCGAGGGACTATGCTTCCCAATTCGAAATTCACCCCCGGACCGGCACGTGGCTGGCCGTTGGGCATGTGTTCCTGAACGCTACTGATTACGAGATTTCTTCGATGGGACGGATTGAACGCTCTCGGGAACTGGCACGGCGTCGGACTCGCAAGGCCAAACTGAAGAAGCTGCGTGCCAAGTTCGCCGCCGCCAAGAACGAGACCGAAAAGACCGAGATCCTCGAAAAGGCGCGGCGCGTCAGCCCCTTCGTCGAGCTCTGAGCCGCCCTCCCCTGCGGGCGACAATCGAACAAGCGCCAACGCCGCCCTTAGAGCGGCGTTTTTCTGCGCGCTGATGCTGAAATCTCTGGCGATCCCGCCGGGAGGGAATTCCAGCACGAAGCGCAAGGAGCTGTAGGGTGCGTCACGGCGAGTCCCCCCGGGCGCCCCACGCAAATGAGGTCCCGCGAACCGGTCGACCCGTGACGCACCAATCACGCCCGGTTCCAACCGGAACGGTGCGTCACCTCCAGCGACGGCACCCTACGTCGTCGTCGCATCCCGCGACCGGGTCGCCCCGGTTTTCAAACCGGGGCCGGCGCAGCCGGCAAGAGGCCGCGCCACGGGAAACGCTCACGCACTCCTCACACGGGCAGAGCCCGTGGCACCCCTCTACGTCGCGTCCCGCCAGCTCTGCACCAGCAGCAGCAACATCTCGTTCCATTGGATCTCCCGGGCCGCGGCGGCCAGCGGCGAGGACGGATCCCGGCTCACCTCCTGGCACAGATCCACAAACGCAAACGGATCCCACCGGTCCGGACACCCCAGGCGGTCGCTCCACGCAGCCGCATCCGGGGCTTCACACCGGGCGAGAATCCCCTCCGCCACCTCTCCCAGCTCCTCGAAGACCGGATGCGAGCCGACCCGGCGGAACCAGTACTTCGAGTTGCCGTAATCCGGCTCGCGGCGATGCATGATCCCATGCCAGTAGTCGCCCGAGACGTGCCGCCCTTCCCCCTCGATCGCCTGCGAAACGCGATGACTCTCGTCCAGACGATCGTGCAGCAGCAACAGGCCGGCACGGACTGCACGAGAATCGGAATCGGATCCCGGCCCGGAAGCGGACCGCAATGCCTCGGCGACCTTTGCCGGCGTCCGGACCACCTGCCGGGGGCCCAGATCGGGGAGTTCTCCGTCAAGCGGCGCCTCCCCCGCATCGGATATCTCGCCAGAACTTATTGCGAGGTCACCGGTTCCGGCAGCAACGACCAGCAGTTCCCATGGTGACAGTCCCGCGTGCTCCTTGAGCCAGTCGGTGCGGAAGACCAGCAGGGCTCCCCACTCCGGGTACGGCACCAGGCTGGCCAGTTCCGGGGGAAGCTCGTCCCACACGGCACGCCACGGTGGCGAGTCGGCCACGGGGACCACGGCAGCAGGCGCGTCCTGAGACGCCACTTCTTCAGACACAGCCGCCAGATCGAACGGCCCAGCGCCTTGCCGGTAGTAGCCGGTGAAGTCCGCCTGGACCTCCGAAACGTCCTGATCGGTCCCCAACAGATGAATTCGATCGGGCCTCGCCATGATCCCCCCTTTCTCGACGTCCGTTCCAGACGGACAATACTGGTCTGAAGCCGGCAAGATCGGTCTGTTTGCGTGGCGCGAAGTCTACTGGCGGGACGACGGTCCGGCCAGTGCGGCACGCGAGGGCGGCGATCCGCAACCGATCGGAGGTCGTTGCTCCCAGAGAGGTTTCGTCGCCGCGACTTTGCCTGACGGGCCAGAAACGGTATCTTCTTAATGAAATGGAAATGAATTTCGACTGGTCGAGGACAGGCTGGGAACCTCCTCAATCGGTATTTGCTCGCCCGAGGACCGGGGACGAGTGGGTCAGGAATCGTGCTGTCGCCGACATGGAGTGGGGCGCGGCCGTTTCGTCAAACGCAAGGCTCGTCTGTGGGGTCGAGCGCACCAGATCGACGGTGCGCGACGCTGCGCAGCGATGATATTGTCGTATGGACGTCTTTCCGCCCGGCTATGAGGTGAGCCAGACGACCTGGCTGTACCTCTCGGTCGTTCTGATCGTCACCGTCTACTTCCGGTTTCATCGATTCTGGTCGCTCCGGAACCTCGATCTGTGTCTGCTCACGTCCGCCTCGCCGGCACTGCTGCTGGTGACTGAAGACTCGACGCGGGCCGTCGGCTTCACCTGGCTGTTCGTCGTGACGGGGCTGATCCTGTTGCGACTGCTGATCGATCCGGTCCTCCGTCGCCGCCCGCACGTCGGACAGAATCTCAATGCGCCCGGTCTCGCATTCCTGTGCGCGGCCGCCTTTGCGCTGCTGACGATGCAGTCCATCCGGCACTCGCTTCCCGCCTCGGCCGCGGAAACACTTGAACGGGCCGACCACATCCTGCAGGGGGAAGAGCACCCGGCCGAAGTCGCCGGCGAAGTCTCAGCCGGCCCCGCCGCCCCGCTGCTGGTCGCTCCCGTGGGCATTGTCTTTGAGGATCTCGCGGCGCGGGTCATTGCCGCCCTCGCCCATCTGGCCGTCATTCTCGGACTGGTGTTCCTTGGACGGAATCTGTTCGGAGACATGCAGCTCGGTCTGGGTATGGCGACGCTCTATCTGCTGCTTCCCTGCACGGCGTACGACGTCGGTGAAGTCAATTACGTACTGCCCGCTGCGCTGACGACCTGGGCGATCGTCGCCTACCGTCGCCCGGCAACGGCCGGTGTGCTGATGGGGCTGGCCTGCGGCACGATGTTCTTCCCGCTGTTCCTGCTGCCGCTGTGGATCTCGTTCTACGGCCGCCGGGGCGCACTGAGATTCATCCTCGCGCTGGTCATCGTCGGGGCGTCGCTGCTGACGGTCCTGGCAGTCACGTCCGCAGACATTACGTCGCTTCTGAGCAAGACTCTCGGCACGGTCAATCTGGACGTGCTGAAGTTTGAAGTGGGTGACACGACTCAGGGCTTCTGGACGCCCGATCGGGAAGCGTACCGCATCCCGGTACTCGTCGCGTTCCTGGTAATGCTCGTGAGCCTGACGATCTGGCCCCGCAAGAAGAACGTCGAGCACCTGATCGGCTTCTCGGCGGCGATCATCGTCGGAATCCAGTTCTGGTATCCACAGCAGGGTGGCGTGTACATGCTGTGGTACCTGCCCCTCCTGCTGGCCGCCATCTTCCGCCCGCGGCTGATGCACCTGACGCCCCCCGACCGGGAAGCGGACGACGGCGTGACCCGGGCCCGCACCGGCAACGCGCCGGGCATTCAGAATTCGAGCTTCGACCGGGTCCACCTGTTCCGCTGACGGGGTGGGAATGGCAATTGGCCGTCCTGCCGCACGTGCCCCAAATCAACGCAAAAGCCCACCGGCTGCAACCGGTGGGCTTTTTGCCTCAGGGACACCGGCCCTGCTCCTGTCTCCTACCTGCCCGCCTGCCTGCTGGAATCGCCTCACGCCCGCCCCTATGATCGAAGTGCCCCTTGCAGTGCGGCCTGATGCCGCCCGATGACCAGGAGAGGTGCGATGATCTGCTGCTCGAACTGCGGCCACGTCGTCTCCTTGCCGACTCCCGTCCGGGACCCGGCGTGCCGCTGTCACTCCAGCCACGAGGCTCACGAAGCCGACGCGACGTCCCCGGCCGACGACAGCTATCGTCCCATCGCCCGGTTTGCCAACGCGGCCGAAGCCGGCTACTTCGCACACGAACTGGCCCATCGGCTCGACTTCGATCCGGTCGTCCGCTCGGAGCAGGACTTCGATGCGATCGGAGGCGCCTGGCGGCAGGCGTACCTGCTCTGTGCTCCCGAGCCACTCGCCAACGCGGCGGCCGCCCTGCTTCATGAAATGTGCGGCGACGAAGACGATCACGCGCATCGGGCCGCTCGCGAAACCGAATCGAGTCCATTCGATCGTTTTTCTGCCGACCGTGACACGGAATGGGGAGATCGGTCCGCGTCGCGCCGATCACTTATCCCGTGGGCGTCGCTGCTGCTGACCGTCGCCGCCGGTTCCGTCGCGTTCTGGAGCGGTCGTCACGCGGGACGCCCTGCTGTCGCCGTCGATCCCCGCCGGCAGGAAGCCCTGCTGAAAGAACTTCTCGCTACACCCGATCGTCCCTGGCAGCAGCGTGTGGGACGCCAGGGTGGCATGCGGCAGCTGACCATTACCCCCGACCGGCGAGCGGTCCTGCTTCAGGAGGACCGGGACGGTGACGGGTTGTTTGAACACCAGAAACGGTTCGTGCTCCGCGGCGAATGACTGTCGCGACGAAACGTCACGGAGACCGAGAGAGACTTCCCGGATGCAAGCAGCACTGTTCGAGGAAAGTGGAGACCCGGAATCCGTTCTCAAGGTCAGCGAACTGCCACTCCCCAAGCCCGGGCCCGGACAGGTGCGCGTCCGCATGCTCGCCAGCCCGATCAACCCTTCGGACCTGATGTTCATCCGGGGGGTCTACGGCCGGACTCCCCGGTTTCCTGCCATCCCGGGCTTCGAAGGTGTGGGCGTCGTGGAAGAGAGCGGCGGCGGACTGCTCGGCCGGATGATTGTCGGCAAGCGTGTCTGCACGCTCACCGCGGACGGCGGGGCCTGGGCCGAGTCCGCGATCGTCGACGCGAAGAAGGCGATTCCCATCCCCGCGTCTCTGACTGACGAGCAGGGGGCGACGTTCTTCGTCAATCCCGCGACCGCCCTCATCATGACCCGCAAGGTCCTCGCCGTGCCGGGTGGCGAGTGGTTGCTGCAGACCGCAGCCGGATCGGCACTGGGACGGATGGTCATCCGCCTCGGGCAGCATTTCGGTTTCCGCACCATCAATGTCGTCCGCCGGGCCGAGCAGGCGGACGAACTGAAGCAGCTGGGAGCCGACGTTGTCCTGACGTTCGACCCGCAACGTGATCCCGTCGAAGACTTCGTCGCCCGGGTCCGCGAGCGGACGGACGGCGGCGTGAAATACGCCATCGATCCCGTCGGCGGGGCGACCGGCTCCGCAGTGGTCGACGCGCTGGGAGACGGCGGGCAGCTGCTGCTGTACGGCCCCCTCTCCTTCGAGCCGCTGACGTTCTCTCCCCGCGCCCTCATGGGACATCTGGCAGGAATTCGCGGGTTCTGGCTCGGACCGTGGATGGAGCAGCAGTCGCTGCCGGCCAAACTCCGGATCGTCTCGGAGATCAAGAAGCTGATCGGCCGCGGCGTTCTGACGACCGACGTCGGCGACGCGTTCCCGCTCGAGTCGGTGCAGCAGGCGGTCACGTGCGCGCAACAGCCCGCCCGGACCGGCAAGGTCCTGCTGCGGCCGGCGGCCGGGAGCCAATGACGACCGCGGGAGATGGCCCGGACGGACCATCTCCGCAATCACGCGTGGATGCGTGCACCGCTGTCGTCGGGCCCGGCTCTGCTAGCGGGCGTCGCCCGGGACCTGATCGCAGACCAGCAGCCGGTTGATCACGTTGTCGACGCCGGCCACCTTGCGGGCCAGGCTGCAGACATCTGTGTCGTCCGAGACTTCGAGGACGCCTTCGAGGCAGACGCCGTCGTGGACGCGGCGAACCACCAACGACGAGAACTTCAGTCCCGGCTGGTCGACCAGCATCCGTCGAACATTCCGTTCGACCTGGCGCTTATCGCCGGCCGGCGGACATTCCCGATAGATGTCGGATGATGCCGACGAGGGAACCGGATCATCGAGTGCGGCTGAGAACATGGGCAGTGTCGCTGTGGAACCAATCGCCTGAGAGCGCTTGTGGAGGCGGCCACGCATTCTCGCTCCTTCGTGCCTGAGAAACAGCAGTCGCTCCACTCCCTTGAAGGCGATCACTGTACCCCATCCATACCCGACGGGCGTCCTGCTATCCGTCGCTTCCCGAGTCTACACATCAACGTCGGTTTGTAAAAACGATTCCATCCCGCTCAGACCGGTTTCCCGAAAACAGCACCCGTTCGCCGGCAATTCTCCCCGCATCGGGAACCATCGTCCCGTCTCCGGGCCCGCCCGCCGCAACGTGAACTCGACACCGAGGCCCGACACCTGACGGACGGGGCAACACGACTCCGGCATCTCAATTCTTCTTGTTCTGCTCGTCCGACGGCTGCTTCAGCGCGGCCCGAATCGTCGCCACGACTTGGTCGGCCAGTACGGCTGAGCCTGCGGTGGTGAAATGCACGTTGGCTTCACGCTGGATCTCGCTCAGCCGCGGCCTGGCATATCCGTACAGATCGTTGATCTCGACGCCCATGTCCCGCATGACTCTGGCGGCAACGGCATTGTATTTGACCTCATCGCCCGGCTCGCGTCCCACGGATCCTGGTGGCACCGGTGTGGTCGCGCACCAGATCAGATGGGCCCCCGTTTCCTTGAGTCGGGTCACCAGCTTTCGCAGGTTCGCTTCGTACTCGGCGAGCGGCACCTGCTGCTTGCCGTTGGCGATATCCACGAGCCGCCCCTTCTCGTCCATGTACTTCAGGTCGTGCAGTCCCCAGTTGAAGTGGATGACATCCCAATGGCCATCCCCCAGCCAGGCGTCGATCTGGGCCAGGCCGCGGGTCGTCGGACCACCGTTGGTCGGAATGCGGTGGACGTTCGCTTCTCCTTCGAGCTTCTTCCGCACTGGTACGGTGTACCCGATCGAGATCGAATCGCCGATCAGCAGGACCCGGGGCAGATCCGGGTTATCCACGACCTTCGCGAACGCCGGGTTGGTCGGTCGGCGCTGCAGCTGGGCGGCGGCGGGATCACAGGCGAGCAGAGCGAGCGTGGCCAGGGCAGCCACGAGACCAGTGCGGAACATGCGTGCGTCTCCAGGCAGGATCGGGGGGGAGTGTGTACGACTTCATCGTGCCGTCAGGCGGACTTCCCTTCAAGGCTGGGGAGCGCTGCGATCGGCCACAACGGTGTAACGTTTACAAAGCGAAAGCGTTTCATTTGAAAAGATGTCCAACCCCGCTTGACGCTTGAGCCAAAATCGAGAGAATCCCGCCCGCTCAAACGAACGAAACGTGGCACTTCGCCACACCACCTTCATCACATCTTCCCTTGAGCACTTCCCCACGTCCCGGGGGTCAAGCAACTCCCGGACCGTAAGCAGTCAAACCAACCTGGCCTGGATGGCCACTGCCACCTCAGACGTGAGCAGCGGGGCACGGACGCCCCTTTCCGTTGCTATGACTTCCATGATCCGCACCCCGAATTCCGTGAGCCTGAAGCGGCTGCTCCCGACGGCGAGTTTCGTCGGGTGTGCCGACATCGCGGTCACGGATGCCGTGGAGCACCATGAAGCCTGCACGCCCGGTTGCCTGTTTGCGGCCATTTCCGGTGGCCGGACGGACGGTCTGACACTCGCCCCCCTTGCCGTGCAACGCGGCGCCGCCGCCGTCCTCACCCACCGCCCCCTCGCCGACCTCGACGTCCCCCAGTGCATCGTCACTGACGTCCGTGCCGCGTTCTCCGAGATCACTCACGCCCTGGAAGGTTACCCGACACGCCGACTGGGTGTGGTGGGGATCACCGGAACGAACGGCAAGAGTACTGTCGCCTGGCTGGTCCGGGCGATCCTCGAAGCGAACGGACGCCAGAGTGGCCTGCTGGGCACCATTGAATACAGCGACGGCCGGAACGTCACCGGCTCAACACTCACCACTCCCGACTCTCGCTCGTTCTCTCACTGGCTGGGAACGATGGTCCGCAACCGCACCCGGTTCGCCGCCGTCGAACTCTCCAGTCATGCCCTCGACCAGGGCCGTGTCGCCGGCACCCTCCTCGACTGTGCCGTCGTCACCAACATCACTCGCGACCACTTCGACTATCACGGCGACTTCGCCGCCTACCGGACCGCCAAGGCGAAGATCATCGAGCTGCTCAAGAGGAGCGGCTCGCTGATCCTCAACGCGGACGATGCCGGCAGTGCCTCCCTCGCGGAACACGCCGGTCCCCACGCACAGATTCGCACCTTTTCCATCGACGGTGGAGCGGACGTCACCGGCACGATTCTCGAAGAGAGCCACAACGGCACACACTTCCGGATCACCGCCGGCACCCGCAGCGTCGACGTCTTCTCTCCGCTCGTCGGACGACACAACGTTTCCAACAGTCTCGCCGCAACGGCAGCCGCCCTGCACTTCGATCTCTCACTCACGCAGGTTGCTGCTGGTCTCGAATCCGTCGACGTCGTCCCCGGACGCCTCGAACGGATTGAATGCGGCCAGCCGTTTCCGGTCTTCGTCGACTACGCACACACAGATGATGCCCTGCGGCACGCCCTGGCGTCGCTGCGACCGATCACGACGGGGCGACTGATCTGCGTGTTCGGAGCCGGCGGAGACCGTGACCGGAACAAACGCCCCCTGATGGGCCAGGCCGCCACGGCCGCCGACGTCAACGTCGTTACCAGTGACAATCCACGCAGCGAAGATCCCTCCGACATCATCCACGAGATCGTGACCGGCATCGGGAACGATCACCCCTGCACCATCACCGAGCCGGATCGCGAGCAGGCCATCGGCCGCGCCCTCGACATGGCCGTGGCGGGCGACACCGTGCTGATTGCCGGCAAGGGACACGAAACCAGCCAGACGATCGGAACCAGAGAGATCCCCTTCGACGATCGCGTCGTCAGCCGGCGTCAGTTGACCCGGTCGCGTATCGAACAACGGGAACAGGACATCAGCGTACGGACCGGTTCATGAACCGGACGGACCAGACAAACCCCGAGGCGGATATCACGCCGACAGCGAGCCAGCGAATGCCAGCGGTGTCGTTTCAGCAACTTATCGCCGCCACCGGAGCCCACGTGGCTTCCGGCGACTGCCTTCCGGACGACGGCTTCGACCGTGTCGAGACCGACTCCCGGCAGGTGGAACGCGGTGATCTGTTCTGGGCACTCAAAGGCGAACGGCACGACGGTCACGACTTTGTCGCGCAGGCCTTTGCCAATGGGGCAGCCTCCTGCGTCGTCGAAGCGGGACGACACATCGACCATGACGGACTGCTGATCGAAGTCGGCGACACCACAGCCGCCTTCGGACAGTTCGCCGCCTGGTACCGCGAACAGATGGACGCGATCACCATCGGGGTGACCGGCAGCGTCGGCAAGACGACCACACGACACATGATTCACACGGTGCTCTCCGGCCGGTTCTCCGGCACGCAGAGCCCGCAGAACTTCAACAATCACTTCGGAGTCCCGCTGAGTCTGCTCGGCATCGCGCCCGACGATGAGTTCGCCGTGCTCGAACTGGCCGCGACCGGCATCGGCGAGATCTGCCGGCTGGCAGCCATTGCCCGGCCGGAAATCGGCGTCATCACACGAATCGCACCAACTCATCTCGACGAATTCGGCTCCATCGACAATATCTGTACAGCGAAGGGAGAACTCCTCGAAGCTCTCCCCCCTTCGGGATTCGCCGTCGTCAACGGAGACGACGACCGGGTCCTGAGCCTGGCCTCCCGGGCCGGATGCCCCGTCATCCGGGTCGGAGAACAACCTCACAACGACGTCATCGCCACCGACGTGGTGGCCGAAAACGAATGGTTGCGGTTTCGAGTCGGTCACGCGGACTTCAGTCTGCCGGCCGTCGGACGACACCACCTCACCGCCGCCCTGGCCGCGATCGCGATTGCCCGCGAGATCGGCATGGACGACGACGAGATCGCCGCAGCACTTCGACTGTTCCAGCCCGTCCCCGGACGGTGCCAGATCGAGCGGATCGGCGACTGGACGGTCATCGACGACACATACAACGCCAGCCCGGTGTCGATGCAGGCCGCCTGCGAGATCCTGGGGAACTGGCAACCCGGACACAACACGCTCCTCGTTGCCGGCGACATGCTGGCCCTCGGGGATCAGAGCAAACACTACCACGAACAGCTTGGTCGGACTGTTGCCCAGTCGGGCATCAACCGACTGATCGCGATCGGCCCTCAGGCAGCGAATCTCGCAGGGACTGCGAAAGCACATGGCATGGATGCCGGCTGCCTGGGAGTCTGTCGTGATCTGACCACACTCGAACTGCTCCTGGACTGCTGGCTCGAGGCCGGCGACGTGATCCTGGTCAAGGGATCGCGCGGAATGCAGATGGAGCAGGTCATCCAGCACCTCCGGACGCTGGCCACCCGGCGATCCACACCGACTCACTCACTCCGCAACGTCGCCTGATTCCCCCGGCGACGTCACCAGTCACATCCTGACACGTTTGCGACCGGCGGTTCTCCGCCGCCGGCCGCCAGTTCCACCAACTCAACGAATCCATCAAGAACACTTCCTTCCACTCGACAGGTTCTGTTGTGTGCTGAGGGTTTGCGGGAATCCGAAGCACCGTCCACGGCGTCTCGGGCGGGAGCACAACAGGCAATTGGGCAACAGTGATTCTCTGGGTCGATCACTCCAAGCGCCGCTTCACAGCAGAACCTGGTTACACGGCGGGTGTCGGGGCACACTGCCCCGGCACCCGCGAGAACACCGGCAGGTCACCGGCCTGCCACTCCCCTTAACGACGGCTGCCCCGGACACCACACGGATCGATCTCCTTCCCTCACTCACCGATCATCCGCCCGGTGCCGGGGCCGACGAAACCTCCCTCTCCCCTCACCGAATCAAGTTAACCCCATGCTCGTCTGGCTGCTTCACCACTTCGCTCCCCTCGCGGAACGAATGGAACAGGCAGCCGCCGGCGACTCCCGCGTGTTCCTCACCGCGCGAACGGCGCTGGCGGCGATGACATCGTTCATCGCGGCACTGGTCTTCGGACCACCGGCGATCCGGTGGCTCAAGGCCCGGTTCCGCGAGCGGATTGACAGTGCCTCAGAGCGACTCAACGAACTGCACGCAGACAAACAACAGACACCGACGATGGGCGGACTGTTCATCGTCGCCTCCATCGTCACCGCCGTCCTCCTGTGGGGCGACCTGACCAACACCTACATCCAGATCGGACTGTTCGTCACCATCACCTTCGGTGCCCTCGGCGCCGCGGATGACTGGATCAAGCTGCGAACCACCCGACGCGGACTGACGGTCAAACAGAAACTCGCCGCCCAGATCGGCCTCGCATTGATCGCCGGCGTGTGGCTGTACTCGGAACAGATGACCAAACCGGGTGGCCTCGACCTTGTCTGGCCGTTCGGCAACTACGGACTGCCCCTCGGAATCGGATTCGCCGCCTGGGCGATGCTGGTCCTCGTGGGAAGCTCCAACGGAGTCAACCTGACGGACGGACTCGACGGACTGGCCAGCGGTTGCATGGTCTTCGCCGGAGCCTCCTTCGTCGGAATCACCTACCTGGCCGGCCATGCCGTCATGGCCGACTACCTGTCCATCCCCTGGATCGCCGGCAGCGGCGAACTGGCCATCGTCATGGGCGCTCTGGTCGGATCAATGCTCGGCTTCCTCTGGTTCAACTGTTACCCCGCACAGGTCTTCATGGGCGACACCGGGTCGCTCCCCCTTGGAGCCCTGCTCGGACTGGCCGCCCTGGTCACCCGCCAGGAGGTCCTGCTGATCATCGTCGGCGGCGTGTTTGTCATCGAGACCCTCAGCGTCATCGCCCAGGTCGGATGCTTCAAACTCACCGGTCAGCGAATCATCGCCTGCAGCCCCCTGCACAATCACTTCCTGTTCAAGGGGCAGCACGAAATCAAGATTGTTACACGGTTCTGGATCGGTTCGGCCCTGCTGGCACTCGTTGCCGTCGCCAGCCTCAAAATTCACTGACCGACCAGCACCTCACACCGAGACACACGGATTTTCAGGCGGCGTTAGGGAGAGAGGGATCGGAAGTTGACCCGGTCTTCGGACCGGGTCGGCTTCCACCTTCAACATACGCCGATCACCCCCGGAGAAACGCATGTCCTTCCGCATTCAGGCTGGCCTGATCGCCATCACGGTTGCCCTGATCGGCCTCGGCGGCTGCATGTCGCCGACCGTCTGGAAAGGCACGCACGAAGGTGTCCGCTACGTGATCCACAGGGACCAGAAACTGTCCCGCATCGCGAAGACCGGCCCCTTCATGTATGACTCCACCGAACTGACCGTCGTCGTCGACCACGGTGCCGTGTCGGTCAACGGCAAGACCCTCGCCCACGTCAAATCGGGTGACCGACTCGAAGTCACCCCCGAAGGGATGGTGACCGTCAACGGTTCGGTCATCTACGGCGGGAAGTACGGCGGAACGGGAACCATCCAGCAGGTCGGTGCCGCCCAGGTGCCATAGCCGGCCCCGCACGAAGTCAGACGGGCAGCCAGACTGCCCCGAGCGTATTGCAGGTGTCGTTAGGGAGAGAGGGACCGGGAGCCGGTCCGGTTGTATGCCGGATCGGCTCCCACCTTTTTCGCCCCCCGAACTGCCTTCCCGAACAGCTCTGCCAGACCGGGCACTCCTCCAGTCGTCCCGGTGTTGCTCCAACCGGTGTTGCTCCAACCGGTGTGCCTCATCCCGACACCGGTCGCTCGATGACCGCCGACACCTCCGCCGGCTGGCCGGGCGCGATCGACACCGCCTGCACCCAGACCGTCTGCGAAGCCAGCGCGCCGGGCGTCCAGACCGATGATCCGATGTGACCGCTGGCGTTCGCCTGGAACGTCGTGACCAGCTCGGCATTCTCCAGCCCCAGCGTCACGCCATCGACAGTCGTACTCCCCGGTCCATCGAAACTGACGAACAACGCGACCGTCGCTCCCGGAATCGCACCGTCGATCGCAAACTGTGTCCGCTCTCCCGCCGTGGCCGTCTCAACCGCAAGAATGAGTTCCGGGTACCACTCCGGGACGATCTGCACACTGACCGGCTGATAGAACACTCCACCCGACGAGAGGATCTGCTGCGCTCCCGTCGCCGGATCAACCGCGTGCAGCACACCCCGGTTGGGGCTCGGATTGTTCTCCCCCTTGTCGGCAACCAGCAGCGTTCCGTCGGGCGCGAACGTGAGGTTCCAGGGCTCCATGAAGTTGCCCCCACCCGCCACGAGAGTCTGCTCGCCCGTCTCCAGATCGATGCGGATGATCGATCCGGTCTGGTTCGTGTACTCACCCGGGTTGAGCGGATCGCTTCCCCAGTCCGCCACGTACAGGGCACCATCCGGGCCGATCTCGCCCTCGCGGGGACGAACCAGCAGGCCCCCTTCGGCCACGACTTCGACGTCGCCCGTCACCGGATCCCATCGCAGCACCCGACCTCCCCCCGGGTAACCCTCCGGCGTCTCTGCCCCGAGCTGATCGATGATCAGAAACGTTCCACCCGGCTCGGCCACCAGACCGACCGGCTCATACGTCATGTCGCTGGCCAGCAGCAGTGTCTGCTCTCCGGTGACCGGATCGACACCGATAATCGCTCCGGAGGCGTCTGCAAAGTCCATCGGATTGGCGAACGGATCGACGACCAGCAGCATGTCCGACGCGTCGTCGTACAGCACCGTCCGCGGATTCTCGAGAAAGCCCCCCGCCGTCAGCACGTGACGCTGACCGGTAAACAGATTCACCACAAACACGGCACCGCTCTGAAACGCGGACCGGTCCACGACGTAGAAAACGCCTTCGTCCGAGAAGGTGCCATCCTGAGGCCCCAGAAACGGGCCGTCCATCGACAGCACCTGCTGCTCACCCGTCAGCGGATCGATCAGCAGTGCCGCACCACGCAGCGAGTTCGGAGTGTCCGGCTCACCCAGGGTATCCCGGTCGATGACCAGAATGTCGCCCGGGGAGATCTGGACGGCAACGCCTGGCGGCGGAGGTTCCGGAGGCGCGTGGAATCCCCGATCCCGCTCGGCCGGGAACCGCGACTCGTCCCCCCGTACTCGCTCCGCATCCCGCTCAAAGAGGCCCTCGCTGATCTTTCCGACGGCGCTCAGCGCCGCTGCGCTCATCAGGATCCGCTCTTCGAGCGGCTCGATACGAAGCCGACCGGTTCTCCCCGCCATACCTTCGGAGTCTGTCCGCACGGAACTCATTCCACGTTGGTCCTGAAAGTCCGGATCTCGCCGCCCCGGAGAATGTTCCTGGTTGAGCACGACCGTTGCCGGAATCCCACACTCGCAGCCCCCGGGCGATGCCTTTTCGCAACACGGCGATTCAGTCTGCCGCCCCCCGCAGTCACACCGCAAGCGGAAAATCCCGCAGTTTCACTTTTCCCCTCAGCCTCCCAACGCCCGGTACCACCATTTCCGCCCGAACAACGGCCAGCAACGGGAGATTCGTCAGAGCACCGCCTCTGCTCGCCGCTACCGTCGCCGCAGCACGCTCTTCCGTCCGCTCCTGCCTGTCTGCCACTCTGTCCTCCCGGTCGCGATCGAGGTTGGGCCCTCAGGAGGCCGATGTTCCGCAGGAGAGCAGGCGCCACTGTGTGCGGCGCGTCGCAGCACCGTGCACAGTCTCCCCCGAACCTGCCCCGTTCGGTCGACCATGGAAACACTGCGCAAGACCTTCCTGACGCTGCTGATGATGCTGCTGGGCATCGGGACGCTGATGGTCTACAGCGCCAGCATCACCGCGCGCCCCAGCGACAGCGAACAGATCTACCTGGTCCGTCAGCTGGCCTTTCTGTTCACGGCCCTCACCGTCGGAGCCGTCGCGGCCAGCCTGCCGCCACGATTCTGGGAACGAGCCGCCCCCTGGCTGTTTCTGCTGAGCATCGGGCTGCTGGTCGCCGTCGTCACGCCTGGCATCGGCACCGAAGTCAATGGAGCACGCCGCTGGTTGCGGTACGGCGGCATCTCGCTGCAACCGTCTGAACTGGCAAAGATTACGTTGACACTGCTGCTGGCCCGGCTGCTCGGATCGCGGCCCCCCGGGCGGCTCCCGTTCTGGCGATGCACGGTCCTGCCGGTCCTCGCGACCGGACTGACGCTGGCCCTGGTGTTTCGCGAACCGGACCTGGGAACGACCGCATTTCTCGCCATGATCGCCGGCATCGTGCTGTTCGTCGGCGGATGGCCGTTGTGGCGTTTCGCTGCCGCCGGAATCGCCGCCATTCCCCTGGCCGCCAGCGTCGCCCTGCTCGAGCCGTACCAGCTCGAACGGATCCGGGGGTTCATCGCGACCTGGACCGACTTTGACACCGCTCCGTATCAGGTCCGGCAGTCGCTGACGACGCTCGGGGTCGGCGGACTCTCCGGAGTCGGACTGGGCAGCGGCTGGCAGAAACTGAGCTTTCTCCCCGAAGCCAACACCGACTTTGTCTTCGCCGTCCTCGGCGAGGAACTCGGCCTGGTCGGCACTCTGAGTGTCATCACATTGTGGCTGGCCCTGTACGGCGTCGGCCTGAAGCTGCTCGCGCCGCTCCCCCGGCTGTCGTTCCAGTACCTGGCCGGCTTTACCCTGTTGACACAGATCCTGCTGCAGGCCGCCCTCAACGTCGCAGTCGTGACGGCCATGGTCCCCCCGAAGGGAATTCCCCACCCGCTGATGAGCTACGGCGGGAGCAGTCTTGTGATCAGCGTGACGGCACTGGCGATCGTGCTGGCACTCTCGCGGGAAATCCCCCTCCCGGATGACGAAGTCGCTCCAGACGCCCTCCCCCCTGATGCCGATAACGGGCAGATCGAAACCGCTCTTCACACACATCAGCCGTGTGAAGATACTCCCGCCCCATCGAATCCGCCCCCCAGAGAAGTGGCATGTCCGGTTTGAGTCTTGTCTTCGCCAGCGGTGGCAGTGGAGGCCACATCTTTCCTGCTGTGGCCGTCGCCGACGCGGTGCGCGCCCGCAATCCCCGTGTCACGCCGATCTTTGTCGGCTCGGACCGTACCATCGAACGGGAAATCGCCGCCCGACACGGATACGAACGGTTCGTCCTTCCGGCCGCCTCACTCAACTGCCTCTGGCGCCGACCGCGAACCTTCCTGCAGACTCAGTGGGACGCCTACCGGCAGGCACGGGAGTTTCTGCAGGATCGTGGGCCGGCCGCCGTCATCGGCTGTGGCAGCTTCTCCGGAGCACCGCTCGTCTATGCAGCATCGAAGCTGAATATCCCGGTCATCCTGCTCGAACAGAACGTCGTCCCGGGCCGAGCGACCTCCTGGCTGAGCCGCCGCGCCGATGCTGTCTGCGTCAGCTTCGACGCGTCCTGCCGCAAGCTGCCACGAAAGACCCGCACGCCCGTCACCGGCAACCCGGTCCGGCGAGAGGTTGCCGACCTGGCCGAACGGAATGAACCTCGGGTCGGCTGCCGGCCGACGCTGCTGATCCTGGGTGGCAGCCAGGGAGCCCGTGCCGTCAACAATGGCGTCTGCTCCGTCGCAACCCGCCTGAAGTGGCTGCTGGAGGACTGGCAGATCATCCATCAGACCGGATGGAACGACGCGGCACGCATCCGTGCCGCATGGCGATCGCTGCGGATCGATGCCGAAGTTGCGCCGTTCTTTGACGACACGGCGTCTCTGTACGCGCGTGCCGATCTGGTTGTCTCGCGAGCCGGTGCCACCACACTGGCCGAACTCGCCTGCGCCGGTCTCCCCTCGATTCTGGTGCCGTATCCGCACGCAGCCCGCAATCATCAGGTGGCCAATGCCGAGGCGTTCTGCAAGGTGGGGGCATCCATGATCGTGGAACAGGGCCGCGACCGTCGCGCGTTCGTCGCCGACCTGCAGGAACCACTGGCCCGGCTGCTGCAGGACCCTGTCGCCCGGGAAGACATGGCAGAAGCAGCCGGCTCACTCGCCCGCCCGAACGCCGCCAACGATGTCGCCGACATTCTGTTCGAGCTGACCGGCCTGCCGGAAACCCCGGCAACGACGCAGCCCGTCCGTGCCGCCGGGTGAGTCGGGCCCGTGAGCTCCCGAGTGATCACGTCACGATTGTGACGTATCCCCCCGAGCTGGCGCCCGGGGCTCGCCCTGGTTTCATGTCGTGCTGGAGGCAGGCTGACACCGCTCGCGGCATTGCACGGCCGGAGGCCGTGACACACAGTCCCCGTGGCTTCACTCACGTTGCTCGTTCCAGCCATCAGCCCCTGCACCCCGCACCCGCCACCAGCGCACTCGCTGGCGCGTCGTGCCGGTATCGAACGCCCCTGTTCCCTACCTCCTGATTCCTAACTCCTGGCTCCTGACTCCTGATTCCTCTCCCTCACACCTTCGTCACCGATTCCCGAACGGTCTTCAGGCAGACTTCAATGTCCGAGAGCGGGTTGTCGGCGTTCTCTTCGTATTCGAGGGAGAGGCAGTTGTCGTACTGAAGTTCGCGCAGTGCCCGCAGGCAGCCGACGACGTTCAGCTCCCCTTCGCCCAGAATCGTGAAGATCTTTCCCTCACGTTTGAGCTGATTCGCCCGGTTCTTCGGCAGCTCCTTCGAGAGCCGCTCGATCTCTTCCGGATCGCGAATCGTCTTCGCGTCCTTCAGGTGCACACCGAACACCCGCGGGCCAAGCTTCTCGATCACCTCGACTGGGTCCTCATCGCTGCGGATGTAGTGGCCGGTGTCGACACAGGCACCGATCTTCGGATGCCGATCCTTCACCATCTCGAGCACATCGTCGACCTTGTCGTAGATGTGTCCCGGACCGTGGTTGTGGATCGCGATCGGGATGCCGTACTCCTCGACAAGCTTGTCCAGCAGGTCGAAGGTCGCGGCACTCTTCTTCGGATTGGCGCTGATCGACTTCAGCTCCATCGCCTGGGCGAAGTCGAACGCTTCCCGCGCTTTGGTTTCGTTCTCGTCGAAGCCGAGGACGCCATACGCGATCAGCGACACGCCGGCCTCCTTCAGCTTCGCCTTGTGCTCGCTGATGTGGGCCGGCAGCGTGTTCAGCCGGATGTGTCCCGGGTAGGCCTCCCAGTAGCCAACGCCGAGCGTCCGGGTGTGCTGCAGTGCTTCATCCAGCTTGAAGGCCCGCAGCGAATAGCTCTGCAGCCCCATGCGGAATCCGCCGTACGGATCTTCGTCCGCAGCCGGCAGCGACCGCGGCGTTCCCAGCACCGAAGCACCGACGGCCAGCGCTGTCCCCTGCAGAAACGACCGACGCGAAACCTGATGATCTGCCACGAGACCGCTCTCCGTTGGATGAATGCCGATGAGTTGACGTGAGAAATCGTCTGTCACCGGAGTATGACGGTCGACTGCATGCCGGATCAAGCAGCCGGGCACCATGGCATCGGCGTCCAGAGAGTGACTGCCCACCAGAGAGTGACTGCCAAAAAGAAAACCGCGGCAGGCCTGATCGGCATGCCGCGGTTGTGAAAGCAAACCTCTGGTCCATTGCGACGGTGGAGTCGCTGCGAGAAGGGCGATGATCGGGTCCCGCATGGCAGGCACCACTTGCTGATCACGGCCCACGCTAAGGGTTGGTCCTCCGACGGAATAGGGGACGAGAGGTTTGCCTGGGTCCGGCAGGCCGGACCCGTTCACGAACACGCAGGCGGGTCGATCACAAGAAGTTCGTTCGTGCCGTTCTTCCCGTCGGCCAGTCGCGTCTTCGCAGGTATGTAGATCGGCAATCGCCGTGTGAAGGTTCGAACCATTTTCGAGGAAATTTCAGAACGCGTCTCGCAGCTGTCTGCGAGTCCACACCCCACTGGCGAGCCCTCGTCGCCGCAAGCTGCTACAACATCCCGAAAGTGTCGTCCGACAGTCCCTTGAGCGAATTCCCAGCGGAGGCGCTACCATGTTTCTTCCCATGTCCGGCCGGTTTTGCCACACAGTCCTGCTGGCCACGCTGACCCTCGGGCTCCAGACCGTCCACGCTCACGACGGCCATGACCACGAACACGAAACCCCGAAACGCGTTGCCGACGAGGTCATCCACAAGCCGACCGCACGCCCCGACCGCATCGTGCTGACCTGGTCCGGCAACCCGGCCACATCGCAGAGCGTCACCTGGCGCACCGACACGTCGGTCAAAAAGGCATACGGCGAAATCGCGGTCGCCGGCGACGGCCCCAAGTTCGTCAGCAAGGCCCGCACCGTCGACGCCACCTCCACCGACTTCAAGTCGAATCTCGGCCCGGCCCGCTACCACTCCGTCACCTTCGACGACCTGAAGCCGTCGACGAAGTACGCCTACCGGGTCGGCGACGGCGTCAACTGGAGTCCGTGGATGCACTTCACCACGGCCAGCACGGAGCCGAAGCCGTTCACCTTCGTCTACTTCGGCGACGCCCAGAACAGTCTGTACGAGCACTGGACCCGCGTCGTTCGCGAAGCCTACGCCGATGCCCCCAGGGCCGCCTTCTTCCTGCACGCCGGCGACCTGATCAACCGCGCCGATTCCGATGCCGAGTGGGGCGAATGGTTCCAGGCCGGCAGCCACATCCACACGACGATCCCCTGCATCGCCACGCCGGGCAATCACGAATACGCCAAGCGGATCGAGATCAAGCCGGACGGTATCCGACGGGTGCTGACCGGTCACTGGCGACCGACGTTCACGTTTCCGGAGAACGGCCCCGAATCACTCGAAGAGACCGCCTACTGGATCGACTACCAGAGAGTGCGGATCATCGCCCTGAACTCGAACGAACAGATCGGCGTGCAGAAGGAATGGCTCGCGAACGTCCTTGCCGACAACCCCAACCGCTGGACGATCGTCACGTTCCACCATCCGATCTACTCGTCCAAGCAGGGCCGCGACAATCCCGGGATCCGGGCCGAGTGGAAGCCGCTGTTCGACAAGTACAAGGTCGACATGGTTCTGCAGGGCCACGACCACACATACGCACGCAGTCGCCTGATCTCCGAGAAGAACCTGCCGACCGGCGTCGCCGCCCGCAGTGACGAGGGGGGCACCATCTACGTCGTCTCGGTGAGCGGACCGAAGATGTACGACCTGGGACGTCATCCGTTCATGCGGCGGGCTGCCGAAGACACGCAGCTGTACCAGATCATCACGATCGACGGCGACAAGCTGCTGTACGAAGCCCGGACGGCGACGGGGCGACTGTACGATGCATTCACGCTGACGAAGAACGCGGAGGGCATCAACCGGCTCGAAGAACAGATCCCGGACACACCGGAACGCCGCCGGGAAGAGAAGCCCGAGTAGGCCAGCGTCACCCGACTCCCCTCAATCGATCGAGAGCCCACCGGCTGCGGCTGGCGGGCTCTTCGCGCATCAGGCGAACAGCTTCACGCTCTGCTACCGCCCCTTCAGCGCCAGAACGTGCGCATCCAGACGGTGCAGAATCGTGAAGGACTCCGGCACCGTCTCCTCCAGAAGCTTCGCATGAGCCGCATCGAAGGCTTCCACAACCGAGGCCGGCAGCGTCGCACCGATACCCCGACAGGCGCGAATCCGGCCACGCCAGGTCGCGCGCGTGAACGGGATCGGCTCGTCATACACGAAGGTGTCGACCACATCGAAATCGGATTCGGCCCACTTCGGGTACTGTGGAACCTCTCCCGGCCAGTCCGCCCCCGTCCAACGGGGATTGAACTCCAGGACAAGCTGTTCGCTTCGACGGGCAATCTCGTCGAGACGCGGAACCCACGAGAAGTGCGAGGTCACCAGCCGACCGCCCGGCCTGAGCACTCGGCGGAGTTCTCCGGCCACCTTTGCCTGGTCGAAGTAGAGCCAGCACTGATTCGCGGTCGCGAAGTCGAAGGTCGGTTCGGTCCAGGGCAACGACTCGGCCGGATGCACCGCGAATTCGACCGACAGGCCCTCGTCCTCTGCAAGACGACGGGCCATGGCGATCTGTTCAGCTGAGATATCCACTCCGTGCACCTTTGCACCCTGCCTTGCGAACTGACGCGCAAGCACACCGGTGCCGGTGCCGAGATCCAGAATTTTCTGCCCCTCCAGGCCGACTCCCAACGCCGCCAGACGCGAGAAAAAGCTGGGGGGCGGCCCGGGGCGATGCACCGCATAGTCGGCTGACGTTCTGCCCCAGTCGACGGAATTGCCGGCGTCAATTGCGCCTGGGTCGTGCGTGGACATCACATTTGCTCCGACTGGACTCCCAACGGCAACCGGCCCACATCTCACGGGACGCCGCCCGGCCGGGTCCGGTTCGCTCACTCACGGCACAAACGCGCGGTACGACTCCCAATCCGGATCTCCCACCGCCATGCACTGCACCTCGTGGCCGGTGACCTTGTTCTGAACCGACTGGTGAAGCGTTGCGATGTCCGCACCCGGAGCGATATAGAAGATCAGCTCCTTCATCACGCCGGTCGTCAGCACCATCACATGAATCCCGGACGTCGCCGCTGCAACCTCACGACGAATGACATCCTCGATCGCGTCGAGGTCGACATTCTCGTCCGGATCGGGCAGCCCCCCTTCGTTCGGCAGGTTCAGCGGGATCGCAAAACCGAGCTTGAGCGGAAGCCCGGCATGGCCGGCAAACTCACCCGCCGTCCTGTTGAAGCGAACGATAAGGGCGGCACCATTGTACTCACCCTCCACGACTCCCCAGTGGTGATCGTCCTCCGGCGGGAGCTGCAGCTTGCGGGGTGACTTCGAGAACGGCCAGATCATTGCGACTCCAGTTCTGTCAGGGGGAGCGGCATCTTCGGCTCCCGACCTCAGTTAAAATGGTTACCGCTTCTACGCCCCCGCATCGCCTTCCGACTCCTGCCGGTCGCCGCCGTTCGCAAGACCGCTCAGCGCCAGACGCAGACCGATCAGTCCCACGACCACGCCCACCAGCAGCAGACCAAACGCCTGCATGACCGTCCGTTGAACTTCTTCCGCAAGCAGGACGGGAACCTGATCTCCCGCCCCGGCACCGGCCTCCTCGATCGTCCCGACCAGCATCCGGAATGTCGAGACGAATCCCCAGACCGGCGCAAGGATCCCCACGCTCACCAGGCTCAGACCCACGATCACTTTCGGTGGCATGCCCAACCTTTCGCCGAACCCGACCCGACCATCCGCGTGTCCATATGTGTCCCGGCACTCTCCCGCCGGAAGCTTCTCCTCCCCGCGAGATCGAACCGGTCCCGACGATGATGCAGACCCGCGAGCCCTTCGACTATACTCGCCGGTTTGCAACAGGGTGACGCAATGGCAGGCAAGAAGTCAAAATCCAAATCCGGCAAGAAGAACGACGATCGCTTCGTCTGCCGCAACCGACGCGCGCGGCACGAATACGAGATTCTCGACTCGATCGAGTGCGGCATCGTACTGACCGGCAGCGAGGTGAAGAGCGTCCGCGATCACAAGGTGTCGATCGAAGAGGCGTATGGGAAAGTCGAGCGCGGGGAAGTCTGGCTGATCGGATGCGACATTGCCCAGTATCCGCAGGCCACGATCATGAATCACGAGCCCCGGCGGACGCGCAAACTGCTGCTCAGTCGCCGCGAGATCCGCAAGTTCGCTGAAGCCGCCGAACAGCAGGGTCTGACGCTGGTCCCGCTCGACGTCCATTTTTCGGATCGTGGTCTGGTGAAGGTGACTCTTTCGGTGGCCCGCGGTCGCAAGCTTCACGACAAGCGGGAACACCTCAAGAAAGAGACTGCGAAGAAAGAGATTCGCGAAGCGATCCGCGCCCGTCGGTCATGAACGAGAACCGCTGCCAGCGGCACGCACCCCCGCTCTTCCGGCCCCCGGTCACGGTGCCGGCCTGAGTCGCGGCGATGGCCTCCCGCAGGGCCCGGCTTTTTCCCTAAGTGGATGTTCGGCCGCATCTCCCGTTTCGACGGCAGGTTGCACGCGACGGGTCGCGGCACATCGGTTCTCACGAGTGGGAAGTGCTTCAGAGGCGGCTTCCTGCTTGTGAGAAATCAACGCACACTTGCGCAGGCATGGTTGCGACGTCGAAACATTCGTGACATGATTCACACCCCTTCGCCCCATTTCCTCGGGTGATCTTGCGCCGTCAAATGCAACGTGACGACAGTTTGGCTGCATCGCGGCTCAACCGAGCAACCACTGACGTGCCATGGAAAAGAAAAAGCTGACGACTGCGGAGATTCTCGCGCTGGCGAGAAAAGAAGGCGCTCTCGGCAGCGGCTCGGCCGACTCACCGGCCCCGTCCGAGGAGGCACCGGAACCGGTTCAGCCGGACGCTCCCCAGGAGACCGCAGCGGATGCTGCGCCCCCGTCCCCGCCGGCCGGTGAGACACCGAAATCCACCGCGGACATCCTGGCTGCGGCCCGCGCCCAGGGTGGCGGTGCAGCGGCGCCGAAGAAAGACGCGCCCGCCGCAGCGGACAAGCCGGCGGCCAAACCGGCCGCTCCCAAGTCCACCGCCGACATCCTCGCTGCCGCCCGGGCACAGGGTGGCGGTGCGAAACCGGCCGGTGAAACCTCAGCGAAGCCGAAATCGACGGCCGACATCCTCGCTGCCGCCCGGGCCCAGGGCAAAGGAGCCGCACCAGCTGCCAAACCGGCCGCCGCCAAGGCGAAACCGCCCGCCAAAGGTGCTGCCCCGGCCGCCCCGGCAGGTGACCGTCCTTCGGTCCAGGAGATGCTTGCGGCGGTGCGCAAGGGAGGCACTCCCGCAGCGGCCGGAACGGCTCCGAAGCCGAAACTCCCGGCCAAACCGAAGCTGCCGGCGAAGGGAAAAGGCAAGGAGATCCCCCGCCGCTCGTTCTTCGCCGCAGCCGGGGATCTGCTGCTGATACCGTTCAACCTCGCCTGGCTGCTCATGGGAGCCATCGGGGCGATCTGGTCGCTGGCCGCGGCCCGATTCATGATGCCCAACATGGTTGTGGAACTCCCCAGCCGCTTCAAGGTGGGGCCGCCTTCCGACTTCCCGCTCGGAACCGTCTCCGAGAAGTACAAGGCGGCACGCGGGGTCTGGATCGTGCATACCGATCAGTACAACGGCGAGAACCTGATCTACGCCCTGACCGCGGTCTGCACCCACCTGGGCTGCACGCCGAACTGGCTCCAGGCAGAACAGAAGTTCAAGTGCCCCTGCCACGGTTCGGGGTTCTACATCAACGGAATCAACTTCGAAGGCCCGGCTCCCCGGCCTCTCGAACGCGTCGGGATCACTCTCGCCGCGGACGGAATGCTGGAAGTCGACAAGAGCGTCAAGTTTCAGGAAGAACTCGGCCAGTGGGCCGACCCGGCCTCATTCTACGAACCCGTCTGACGGCCTCCTGCCGACTCGTTTCGTCGGCCACGTGTCTCCAGGTGTAGTTTCGCAGCTTAGCAGGGCGAATCGATGTCGGTCGGCGAATACATTCGCAACTCACAGATCTGGCGCAGCATCTTCCGGCACCCGGCCCCTTACGACCGCCGCAACCGCGCGGTCGTGATGCTGACCAACTTCTTTCTCCACCTGCATCCGGTCTCCGCCAAGAAGGGTGGGATCGCACTCTCCTACACATGGTGCATGGGAGGCGTCACCTTCTTCCTGTTTCTCGTCGAAGCGCTGACCGGCGTGCTCCTGATGTTCTACTACCGCCCGACTCTCGAATGGGCGTTTACCGACATCCGGAACCTGCGTGACGTCACGACACTCGGCATCATGCGCGAGATCCACCGCTGGGGGGCTCACGCCATGGTGATCACCGTCTGGCTCCACATGTACCGCGTCTTCCTCACCGGCAGCTACAAGCCACCCCGCGAGTTCAACTGGGTCATCGGCGTCCTCCTGCTGGTGCTTACGCTGCTGCTCTCGTTCACCGGCTACCTGTTGCCGTGGGACCAGCTCGCCATCTGGGCCATCACCGTCGGATCGAACATGGCCCGGGCCACGCCCTTCCTCGGTCACGAAGGCCCCGGCTTCCAGCTGCTGAACGTCGGCGGATTCGACCTGATCACCAACGCCAGCGATGCCCGGTTCCTGCTCCTGGGAGCCCGCACCGTCGGCGAAGAAACGCTCAACCGTTTCTACATCCTCCACTGCGTCGCGATCCCCCTGGTGGTCGCCACGCTGATCGCAATTCACTTCTGGCGCGTCCGCAAGGATGGCGGCATCAGCCAGCCCCTGTAGTCGCCTGCACAGTACAGAACACGTAGTTCGCGGCACATCGGCATCATGTCCGCGGACTGGCGAACGGATCCCGGCAAGGCAAGAGTCAACGAATCGTCATGAATCCACACCCGGACTTGACAACAGACGTTATTCGCGGCCTGGGATGGATGTACCTCTTCCTCGCCGCCATGAACGTCGGCTGGTCGATTCGCAGCTACCAGCGCGATGGGTACTTCGAATCGTTCATGGGGATCCGCCACATGCCCAAGGCGGCCCTGTGGGCGATCTACGCGGCGGCGCTGCTGATTTTCGCCATCGCGCATCTCACGACGACCTCCGCAGCGGACGAGTTCTTCCTCATTCTTCCGTCTGTCATCAAGGATCCGATTGACCTGGTCGTTGCCAACCCGATCAGCTTCTTCGGACTCTCGATCGTCCTGTTCGTCGCGCTGATCCTGCTGCGGGAATGGCTCACCCGGCCGACCGTCGGATGGATCCTGCTGAACGTCTCGCTGCTCGCCACCGCGATCAGCATGACCGACTACGACTTCCGGCAGATCGTCGGCAAACCGGACAACGTGCCGATCGTCGGCCTGCTGTTCCTGGTCGGCTACTTCACCTGGCTGTATTTCCGCAAGGCGAACGACAACGACCGCCGACTCGAGCAGGGCAAGCCGCTTCACGAAGAAGAGCTGAGCGAACAGGTTCTGGTGTGGCCCGACCTGGTCTACACCGAAATGATCTGCATGCTGCTGCTGACTGCCCTGCTGATCTTCTGGGGTGTGGCCCTGCAGGCCCCGCTGGAAGAACCGGCCTCGGCCGTCAAGACGCCCAACCCCTCCAAGGCCCCCTGGTACTTCCTGGGGCTGCAGGAGATGCTCGTCTACTTCGACCCCTGGATGGCCGGCGTCGTCCTGCCGACCGTCATCCTGCTGGGGCTGATGGCGATCCCCTACATCGACTTCAACAAGAAGGGGAACGGCTACTACTGCTTCAACGATCGCAAGTTTGCCGTCATCACCTTCCTGTTCGGCTTCCTGCCGCTGTGGATCGGGATGATCGTTCTGGGTACGTTCCTGCGGGGGCCGAACTGGAACATGTTCGGCCCGTACGAGTACTGGGATGTGCACAAGCTGGAGGTGCTGAACAACATCAACCTGTCGGACTACTTCTGGACCGACTGGCTGCAGCGGCCGCTCCCGAGACCGACCGCCGAGGACAGCATCGCCGTGGCCACCGGAAAGATCCTGATGCGGGAAGCCCCCGGGATCATCCTGGTGCTGGCATACCTGCTGTTGCTGCCCCCCCTGATGGCCGCCACCGTATTCCGCTCGTTCTTCGCGAAGATGGGTTTCCTGCGATTCATGGTGCTGGCCAATCTGATCCTCTTCATGGCCTCGCTGCCCCTGAAGATGGCCGCACGCTGGGCCTTTCAGCTGAAGTACATTGTCGCGATCCCCGAGTGGTTCTTTAACATCTGACCAGGCTGACCGTTACCAATCCCAACCTGTTGCGGTTCCTGACGGTGCGAATCCGCGGGTGTCCTCGCAGCCGTAATCCGAGACGCGATAGTCATGCCGGCAACCGACCAGTACTGGCGAAATCTCAGCACGATGCACAAGGTCTTCGCGGTCAGTGCGTTCGCACTGTTTGCCGCGACGATCGTGATGATGGCCGACGACCAGCAACGGGACTGGAAGAAGTACCAGCGCGTCGCCGAAGATCTGCGCGTCGAGAAGCTCCAGTCCGAACTCGCCTCCTATCAGTCGGAAGAATTCCAGCAGCAGGTCGCTGAACTGGAACAGCAGATCGAGGCCGCCTCGCAGGACGTCGAACAGAACGCCGACCGCGTCGCGGAACTCCAGGCGGAACTGAGTGAGCTGACCGGCCGCATCGAACTGCTCGCCCGCGAATCGAAGTTCCAGAACGCCCGCCGCGACGTCGCCCGCGCCAACTACGACATCGGCGTACGTGACCAGATCGCCGAAGACGAACTGCAGCAGCTGCTCGATCGGTTCGAGGCCGAACAGTCCAAGGCCGAAGAGTACGCCCTCAACCTCGAACAGGTCGTCGGACGCCAGGACGAGATCCGCAGCGAACTGAGCCTGCTCTACGAAAAACGGGACGAGGCCGCCGCGGAAAAGAAGAAGCTCGAAGCCGACCGCGACCGGCTGGCCGAACAGATCGACAGCCTCCGCCCCGAAAGCCCCCTCGTCAGTGCCAAGCGGGCCTTCAAGCAGTGGCCGATCATCGACGGCTTCGCACCGATCTACAAGATCAACCAGGAGTGGCTGCCCGACCTGCCCATTCAGCTCGGCATGACCTCGGTCGCCCGCTTCGACCGCTGCCGGACCTGCCACGTCAACATCAACGAATTCGCCGCAGGCAATGTCCCGGTCTATCCGCACGGGAGCTTCGGCAACGACGAGTACCCGCATCCCTACTCGTCGCACCCCAATCCGGATCTCTACCTGACGGCGACCAGCCCGCACCCGATCAACGATTTCGGCTGCACGATCTGTCACGACGGAGATGGCTCCGGCACCAGCTTCCAGAATGCCGAGCACACGCCCGACAATCCGGTTGTCGCCGAGGAGTGGCATAAGGAGTACGGCTGGCACTCGAACCACTTCTGGGAATACCCGATGCAGACCGGGCAGTTCATTGAGTCCAGCTGCCTGAAGTGCCACCACAACGTCGTCGAACTGGGCGTCAACGAAAAGTACGGAGCCTCCGCCCCCAAGCTGTTCGAAGGTTACAACCTCATCCGCGAGTATGGCTGCTTCGGCTGCCACGAGATCAACGGATACGACGGCACGCGGCCGATCGGTCCGGACCTGCGACTCGAACCGCAGACTCCCGAAGAAATCGCCAAGTACGCCAGCGATCCGAACCAGATTCCCGGCCGGATGCGGAAAGTCGGCCCGTCGCTGAGACACATCGCCGAGAAGACCACTCCCGAGTTCGTCGCGTACTGGACCGAAGAACCGAAACGGTTCCGCCCGTCCACCCGCATGCCGCAGTTCTTCGACCTCACCAACCAGCAGGATGACCTGGCGCACGACCTGCAGCCGGTTGAGCTGGCGGGAATCGCCGCCTACCTCCAGCAGAGCTCGCAGCCATTCGAGCTGCTCGAGCCGAAGGAGGGCTACACGCCCGACCCCGAGCGGGGCAAGAAGTTCTTTGGTGAACGGGGCTGCCTGGCCTGCCACTCGTATGACGACAAGGCGTTTGCCGGCGTGACCGCCGACTTCGGCCCGAATCTCACCAAAGTCCACGAGAAGCTGCTGCCCGGCGAGAAGGGTTTTCACTGGCTGTACACCTGGATCCGCGAGCCGGAACGGTATCACCCCCGCACGAAGATGCCGAACCTGTACCTGACGCCGGAAGGCGAAGGGGACAGCTACGTGGACCCGGCTGCCGACATCGCTGCCTTCCTCCTCCAGGGAGGCCCGAAGGAATTCCCCGAACCGACCTACAGCGAAGACGCACTGAACGAACTGGTCCGGCTGTACCTGAGCAAGGCGATGTCGACCGACGAGGCGGCCAGAACGCTCGAGCAGCGCTATCTGGACCGGCCCCGCAACGAGATCTCCAGCGACGAGATCGAACTCGCCCGCGCGTCCGACGACGAAACGGTCGACGCCGACACGTGGGAACACCGCAAGCTGGTCTATGTCGGCCGCCGCACGATCTCACGTTACGGCTGCTTCGGCTGCCACGACATCCCCGGCTTCGAAGATGCCCGTCCGATTGGCATCGCCCTGCAGGACTGGGGACGCAAGGACACCTCCAAGCTCGCCCCCGAACACATCGAAGAGTGGCTGCATCACCACGGCGAGCCGGACGGTTCGAGCACCCACGAACGGGTCGAAGCGATCCTCGCAGATGCCAAGGCCAACGGCCAGGCCGATCCGCAGGATCTGGTGACGGCCTACTTCTACGAGAGCCTGCTGCACCACGGTCGTGACGGCTTCCTGTGGCAGAAGCTCCGCCAGCCGCGCAGCTACGACTACATGAAGACCGAGACGAAGCTGGGCTGGGACGAGCGGCTGCGGATGCCCCGCTTCCCGTTCAATGACGAACAGATCGAAGCGATCGCCACGTTCGTTCTCGGCCTGGTCGCCGATCCCCCGCCGGAAGAGTACATCTATCAGCCCACCGGCCGGGCCCTGGATCGCATCGAAGGCGAGCGGCTGATCACCAAGTACAACTGTGCCGGCTGCCACGTCCTGGACATGCCGCAGATCACGCACGCGTTCGATCCGGACAACTTCCCCTCACCCGGAAAGGGATCGGACGAGTTCGAAGAAGCGTTCGACCTGCTGCTGAAACTCAAGCCGCCGCACAAGGCGGAAACCGGCGAGACCGACGCCGAAGGTCGTCCCATCGTCCGCTGGCACGGAATGATCTTCGGACCGCCCGACCCGGATGACGACTTCGAAGACCAGGAATACGCCTTCGATACGTGGGAAACGGTGCAGGTTGGCGAAGAGATTTACGCCCCCGGCAGCCGGATCCTCGTGCCGGCACCGGACCTGGTCTCCATCACCGAAGGCCGGGGGGGTGAATTCGCCCACTGGCTGGTGCCACAGCTGATGGAATCGCGATTCGACAACAACCGCTACATGGCCTGGCAGGCCTCGCCTCCGCCGCTGTACCGCGAGGGAATCAAGGTGCAGACGCCCTGGCTGTACCGGTTCCTGAAGAATCCGGAGCAGATCCGCTACACGACGGTGCTGCGGATGCCCCGCTTCAACATGAGCGACGAGGAAGCGATGTCGCTGGCGAACTACTTCGCCTCGGTCGACGACGTCCCGTATCCGTATCAGCGGATCGAGGAGCAGGAACCGGCCTACCTCGCCACCCGCAATGCCGAATACCACGAGGAATTCCCCGCGGAAGCCTCGGAGGACTATCTCGACACGGCGTGGAAGGTGCTCAACGCCCCGTTGTGCATCAAGTGTCACGCGGTGGGTGGCCAGGAATACCGGTCGCTCAATCCGGAGAAGGACATCCGCGGGCCGAATCTGCAGCGGGTCGAGCGTCGGCTGCGTCCGGAATGGTTGCAGGTCTGGATCTACAAACCGAAGTGGATCACTCCCTATACTTCCATGCCGGTCAACTTCCCCAACCGTCCGCAGAAACAGCTTCCGGAACTGTTCGGAGGCAGTGCACTGTGGCACAACGAAGCGGCCGCTGACGCTCTCCTGAACTACTACTGGCTGATGGAACACATCGGCGAAATGCCGTACAACCCGGAGACGGCCCAGGAAACGTCCGCTCCCCAGGCGGGTGCGGACGGAAACTGACGAATCGTCCCGGACGGTCCCAATCCGACTCGAAACATGCTCCGCTCACACACCGAATTCGTTCTCTTCGGCCTGCTGGCCTGTGTCGTCACCGCCAGTGGCTGCAGTGAAACTCCGGGTGGCGGTGCGTCCGCCACCGTCTACGTCTCCCTCAAGCTCGACGGAGACGAGGCTGACCAGGGCGGCCCCGGGGACTCCGCTGCAACTGCAGTCGAAGTCGCCGGTTACGGCCAGGTCATGGGACGTGTCATCATCGAGGGGAATGCACCGCCCTTCCCGCCCCCGGTGACCGAAGCGACGCTCAAGGACCCGGCGTCCTGCGTGCTGAGCAAAATTCCGAACGAGCGGCTGGTCGTCAGCGAGACCGGCGGAATTGCGAACGTCTTCGTGTTTCTTGCCAAGGCGCCCCCGGGCCCCCGCAAGCCGGAAGCCGCCCCGCAGGAAGTGGTCTTCGACCAGCAGTTCTGCACGTTCATCCCGCATGCCCTCTTCGTGCAGACCGAGCAGCCGATCCGGATCCTCAATGACGATGCCGTGCTGCACAACGTGCATACGTTCCCGCAGCGGAATTCGGAGGTGAATCAGGGGATCGCGGGCAACAATCGGGTCGGATTCCAGATTGCCTACAGCCGGGGAGAAAAGGTCCCCGTGCAGGTCAAATGTGATGTGCACCCGTGGATGCTTGCCTGGCACCTGCCTCTTGATCATCCTTATGGGACGGTCACTGCCGACGATGGAACGTTTTCCATTGCCGACCTGCCCGCCGGAACACACAAACTGACGTTGTGGCACGAGGTTCTGGGGGTGATCGACGACAACGTGTCGATCACGATCGAACCGGACGGCACAACGTCCCTGCCCGACATCAGCGTTTCCGCCGCACGGTTCACCGCCGGATTCCGGGGAGAGAAGCCGAAAACGGTTGTGCTCTCGACACCCCGCTGACCGGGCCGGACCACCGGAGCAGGCGACTGTTCGGACCAGTGACCGGACTGACCGGACAGGACACCTGTCTCAACAAGCGATCGCACGACGCGGCGCGACAACCAAGTGAGGACTTACGATGCGTCGAATCACCCTGACCCTGATTCTCGGACTGACCTGCACCGGTCTGCCGCTCCTTTCCGGATGCGGCGGCGGTGAACCGGCCCCCCGTCGCTCGCCCGTCGCGGAGAGCGGCAGTGACGAGCCGGCTGCGGAAGAACCCGCTGCCGAAGAGCCGGCCGCTGAAGAGCCCACCACCGAAGAGCCGACCGTGGCCGCCGCCGAAACCGCCGAGCCGGCCGAAGCAGCCAAGCCGTCTGCAGCCGCTGCTGCCTCCGAGGTTGCCGCCGACAAGGCCAACTTCGTCGGACGGATCGTTATCAAGGGCTCGGTTCCGGAACTGCCTCCCGTCCTGAAGAAGGGAACGCAGATCAAGGATGCCCTCTGTGCCGAGCATGACATCGCCGACGAGAGCCTGGTCAGCGAAGGCGGCGGCCTGGGCAACGTGTTCATCTTCATGCGGAAGGCCCCCAAGGGCGTGGACATCCCCGGCCCGCCGGAAGAACCGCTGGTGCTCGACAACAAGATCTGTGCGTTCGTTCCGCACGCGGCGATCGTTCAGACCGGCCAGCTGATGCTGCTGACCAACAGCGATCCGTTCCCGCACAACACGCACACCAACCCGTTCAAGAGTGATCCGATCAACCCGCTCATCCCGGGCAACACGACCGAAGGTCTGGAGCACAAGTACGAACGGGCCGAAACCGTGCCGGTCAAGACCAACTGCGACATCCACCCCTGGATGCTCTCCTGGCACCTGCCGGTCGACCACCCGTGGGCGACGATCTCGAACCCGGACGGCACGTTCGAAATCAAGGACATCCCGCCGGGCGAGCATGAGTTCCGCATCTGGCACGAGCGCGTCGGCAACATCGAGAAGGGTGTTGATATCACCTTCGAGCCCGGCAAGGTCGTGGAGATGGAATTCACGGTCGATGCCGCCGAGCTGACCGAATAGTCACGTTGCCGGAACTCCGGTTCCGGCCCCTGTATCGTTCGATCCGGTGCCGCCACGCCACCCTGGCGTGGCGGTCCCGTCCAACAGACGCTGCCGATCGGCTGTGAGGAGGGTCTCTCCGTGAGAGTCCTGCAACTGTTCAGTGTGATCCTCGGGACGGCGGTCATCCTGCCCGGATGCGGCCGCACGCAACCCGAGTTCAGTCATCGTGATGACTACTACGAACTCATCCCGTCCGCCCAGGTGGTGGTCGAGGACACACTGCTGGAACATTATGGCACGCCGACGGATATGGTCGCCTGGGAGAAACTCCCGCTGAAGTTCAGCATCGCCAGCGGTCGCGTCACGGCCGTGGAAGGGGACGCGGCGGCCCCCTCGACACTGCAGGTCACCCTCTTCGATGGTGCCTCCGACATCAAACCGGGACAGACGGTCGACTGGCTCAGCGGCAGCCTCCTGCCGGAGTCGGGCGAAGAATACACCGCCACCCGCGAAGTCGCTTCCTACGATCCGCAAACCTCGACCCTCACCCTCGACGCACCGCTGCCGGCCGCTCCGGAACCGGGCGACCGCTTCGTCGTCGACCTCGGGGGCGTTGTGCGGGCCGGGCGGCATCTGTATGCAGAACACTGCCAGCACTGTCACGGCGTTTCCGGCGACGGTGCCGGCCCGACCGCACGGTACCTCAATCCCCGCCCCCGCGATTATCGCCTGGGCAAGTTCAAGTTCACTTCGACCCAGACCAGCAACCGGGCCACCCGGGAGGATCTGTCGCGGGTGATCGAGAACGGGATTCCCGGTACGTACATGCCGTCGTTCAAGCTCCTCGAGCCGGACGAAATGCAGGCCATCGTCGAGTACGTCCTCTGGCTCTCGATGCGGGGCGAGACCGAACTGAATCTGGTCACCTACTTCGGGGAGTTTGAGGACGCCGAAGAAGTCCAGGAGTACGTCGACGAGGACTTCAAGGAAGAGTTCGAAGACGACATCAGCTTTCTGGCCCGGCGGTGGGAAGTCTCGCAGGAGCCGTCCGCTCTGGTGATCCCGAAAGAGGGACGGGTCGACATGTCGCCCGAGTCGCTCGAGCGGGGACGGAAGCTGTATCTGTCCGACAAGGCGAAGTGTGCCTCCTGCCACGGAACCGAAGGCCTCGGAAACGGACCGCAGACCCTCGCGGTCCAGAAAGACCCCGACGGCAATGAGTATGAACACCCCGGCCTGTACGACGACTGGGGCAACCCGCTCAAGCCGCGAAACCTCCGGACGGGGATTTACCGCGGCGGGCGACGCCCGATCGACCTGTACCGTCGCATCTACGCCGGCATCAAGGGGACGCCGATGCCGGCCTTCGGCACGGCCCTGTCGGACCAGGAGATCTGGGACATCGTCAACTACGTGATGTCGGTGCCGTTCGAGAAACGCGAACCGGGTGACGGTGCGAAACCGTATACGCCGCCCGAACAGCTGGCGACTGCGTCCCCTGAGTGATTTCGTATCGAGTAACCGAATGCCCGCGTCCTGGAACGTGAGGAGGCATCGATCGTGAAGCGGTTCTGGGTTCTGTTTTTCATGTTCTGGCCCGTGCTGGCGGTGTACGTCTGCTGGGTGGCGCCGGCCCGAGGCTGGTGGTTCCCCGGTCCGGCCGCATCGCCGCTGGGTGAGCGGATCGACGACCTCTTCTACCTGATCCTGATCATCACGACCGTCGTGTTCATCGGGACGCAGGCGGCGCTCGGCTATGTCCTCTGGACCGGTGCCCGGCGAACCGATGAGGGAGAGGATCAACGGGCCTGGTTCTCGCACGGAAGCCACAACCTCGAGGTGATCTGGACGATCGTTCCGGCCGTCGTGCTGCTGTTCATCGCGCTGTACCAGATGGAAGTCTGGGCTCAGTACCGCATCAAGAGCAGCTTCCCCGAAGAAGTCCGCAACGATCCGATCGCCGAGGTGACCGCCCGGCAGTTTGAATGGCGGATCCGCTATCCCGGGATCGATGCCGACGGCAACCCGCTGCCCCTGATGCCCGATCCGCAACCGACCGATCTGTACACCGTCAACGATCTGCACGTCCCCTCCGGCCGTCCGGTGATGATCAATCTCCGGACCGACGACGTGCAGCATTCGTTCTTTCTGCCGGAGCTTCGCGTCAAGCAGGACGCGGTGCCCGGCCTGGTGATTCCCGTCTGGTTCGAGGCCAGCAAGAGCGGCGAATATGCCCTGCTCTGTGCCGAGCTTTGCGGCTGGGGACACTACAAGATGAAGGCCCGTCTCGTCGCCGAGTCAGACACCGAATGGACCGCCTGGCTGCAGGAACTGAAGACGGAACAGGAGTTTGACGGCGTCGTCGAGGCGTCAGAGGAAGACTGACCACATCCCCCCCGGATGTGCCGTCAGCCCGCCTCGCAACAGTCATCGGGAGTCATCTGATGAGTACGATCACGCCGACCGCAGACTCGCTCGCCGGTCATGGCGACCACGCGCACGGTCATCACGACATCGGCTTTATCCAGAAGTACGTCTTCTCGACCGACCACAAGGTCATCGGCATCCAGTTTCTGTTCACGACGCTGCTGATGCTGATGTTCGGTGGGTTTCTGGCGCTGGGAGTGCGGTGGCAGCTCGCCTTCCCGTGGGAGTCGATGCCGATCCTCGGCCAGTACTTCGCCGCCCAGGGAGGTCAGATCTCTCCCGAGTTCTACACCATGCTGTTCACCATGCACGCGACGGTGATGATCTTCCTGGTCATCATCCCGGTGCTGGCCGGTGCGTTTGGCAACTTCCTGATCCCGCTGATGATCGGGGCCGACGACATGGCCTTCCCCGTGCTGAACATGCTCAGCTACTGGTTCATGTGGCCGGCGATCGCCTGCTTCGGCGCAAGCTTTTTCCTGAATGAAGGCTTCGGCCCCAACGCCGGTCCGGCCGCGGGCTGGACTTCCTACCCGGTCCTCTCCGCCCTGGCCCAGGCCGCCCCCGGATCGGGCACCGCCCAGTTCTGGTGGCTGATGGGTGTGACGCTCGTGGGCGTCTCGTCGATGATGGGGTCAGTCAACTACATGACGACCATCATCAACATGCGGGCTCCCGGAATGACCCTGTTCCGCATGCCGCTGACCATCTGGGGCATGTTCATCACCGCCATCCTGCAGGCCTTCGCCCTGCCGGTGCTGACGGCTGCCGGCTTCATGCTGATGTCCGACCGGCTGCTGGGCACCTGCTTTTTCATCCCGGCCGGCATCGTCGTGAACAATGCCGCTCCGACCGTCGGCGGTGGACAGCCGCTGCTCTGGCAGCACCTGTTCTGGTTCTACTCGCACCCGGCGGTCTACATCATGCTGCTGCCCGCGATGGGCATGGTCTCCGACATGCTCGCCTGCATGTGCCGCAAGCCGGTCTTCGGCTACAAGCCGATGGTCTACTCGCTCGCCGCCATCGCCGGCCTGGGCTTTATCGTCTGGGGCCACCACATGTTCACCTCGGGCATGAACCCGGCCCTGGGCATGACGTTCATGGTCTCGACGATCATGATTGCCCTTCCGTCGGCAGTGAAGGTGTTCAACTGGATCGGCACCATCTGGGGCGGCCGGCCGGTGTTCAACACCGTGTTCCTCAACTCGGTCGGCTTCGTGTCGATGTTCATCGTCGGTGGACTGTCGGGCATCTTCATGGCCGCCGTCCCGGTCGACATCTACATCCACGACACCTACTTCATCGTGGCCCACTTCCACTACGTGCTGTTCGGAGCGACGCTGTTCGGCGTGTTTGCCGGCATCACGTACTGGTTCCCCAAGATGTTCGGCCGCAAGATGAACGAGCCGATCGGGAAGCTGCACTTCCTGCTGACGTTCATCGGCTTCAACGGAACGTTCTTCCCGATGCACCTGCTGGGGATCGCCGGCATGCCCCGCCGCTATGCCGATCCGTACCTGCATCCCTACCTCGAGCATCTGCTGCCGATGAACCAGTTCATGACGATCAGTGCGATCATCATGGGCTTCGCCCAGTTCCTGCTGCTGGGCAACATCGCCTGGAGTCTGTTCTTCGGCGAGAAATGTGGCCGCAACCCGTGGCATGCCAACGGGCTCGAATGGGTTGCCCCGTCGCCTCCGGGACACGGCAACTTCGACGAAGTGCCCGTCTGCTACCGTGGCCCGTACGAGTACTCCGCTCCGGGACGGGACGAGGATTACTGGCTGCAGACCGAACCGCCCGGTCCCAGACCGGACAGCCCCAGCCAGCCCTCTGTCGCACCTGCCTGACCCGTTTTGACTGACGACCTGTTTCCGTGAATTCGCCCCGACACCGCCCCTGGCTCCTCCGATTCGCCATCGCGACCCTTTGCGTCGCGCTGGTCACGATGACGATGGGCGCGCTCGTCACCTCCCGGAACGCCGGCATGGCGTTCCGCGACTGGCCCACGTCCGATGGCCAGGGGATGCTTACCTACCCCTGGCTGCAGGACTTCGCCCGCAACTGGGACAAGTTTCTCGAACATGGTCACCGGCTCGCCGGCGTTCTCATCGGCCTGTTCAGCATTGCCCTGTGCAGTCTGCTGATCTGGCGTGAGCCGCGTCGCTGGCTCAAGGTGGCCGGTGTGGCGATTCTGCTCTGCGTAATCATTCAGGGAATCCTCGGCGGCTTCCGGGTCTGGCTCGACGAACGGGGTCTGGCGATGGTGCACGGCGCATTTGCCGCCTGCGTCTTCGCCCTGATGGCCTCGACCGCCCAGGGACTGAGCCGCACCTGGATCGAAGCCCCCGACCGGTTCCGAACGGTCCGCGCCCGGCAACTCCGTCCGATGGCCGTGATCACCGTCCTGACCCTGATGCTGCAGTATCTTCTGGGCGGACTGATCCGTCACGGCGGCACCGGATTGCACGAACACCTCGGTCTGGGACTTCTGGCCGTTGTCATCGTCCTGGCCAATGCGATCATTGTGACGCGGGCCGGTATCGGCTGGCTCACCCGCAGTGCCTGGTGCCTCTTTGCTCTGGTCGTCGCACAGGCGAGCCTGGGCGGCATGACCTGGGTCACACGATTCGGGTTTGCCTCCACCGGCTATGTCGCCGTCGCCGACTCCATCCAACAGACCGTCTTCCGGACCGCCCATACGGTCCTGGGAATCATTGTGCTGATGACATCCGTCCTCCACGCTGTTCGCGTTTTCCGGGTCGTCCATGTGGCCGATCCCCCGCCTGAGTCCCCTGCCGTGACCGCCCAGTCCCTCGTCGCCGCGTCGAAAGGAGGCGTCTCATGAGTACCGCCTCCACCACCTCGACAGTCCGGCCGGTCGATTCCGCCACCAAGCCGATCGCCTGGTCGGCCGATCGCTCCCGCCTGGCCGATTACGTCGAACTGGCCAAGCCGCGCATCTCCGTGATGGTGCTGATTACCGTCTCGGTCGGTTACGCCGTCGGTGCGCAGGGACAGTGGAACCTGGTTCCGCTGCTGCACGCCCTGCTGGGGATCGGGCTGGTCGCGACCGCTTCGAGCTGCCTGAATCAGTTCATTGAACGCCGCACCGACGCCCGCATGCTCCGGACGGCTGACCGTCCCATTCCTTCCGGCCGCCTCACTCCGGGTGAAGTGCTGCTGTTCGGGACGTTCTGCGGCGTCTTCGGAACGCTGTGGCTGATCACGTTCGTCAATCCGCTGACGGCCCTGCTGACGGCTGCCACGCTCGGGCTGTATGTGTTTGCCTACACGCCGATGAAGCGGCACACGTCGCTCTGCACGGCGGTCGGTGCGATTCCGGGGGCCCTGCCCCCCGTCCTGGGATGGACGGCCGCGGGCGGCTCGCTCGACTGGGGTGCCTTTTCGCTGTTTGCGATTCTGTTCCTGTGGCAGTTTCCGCACTTTCTGGCGATCGCGTGGCTGTATCAGGATCAGTACGGGATGGCCGGTCTGAAGATGCTGCCGGCCCGCTCGAACGAAACACCGGTCGTCGGCCTGCTGGCCGCCGGCTACGCCCTGGCGCTGATTCCGGTCAGTTTCCTGCCCCGATTCATTGGACTGGCCGGGGATGGCTACCTGCTGATGGCGGTACTTCTCGGCGTGGTCTATGCGGCCGCGTCGCTCCGGTTCCTCCACACCCGCTCGGTCCGTACGGCCCGTGGTGTGTTGTGGGCGTCGCTGGTGTATCTGCCGTCGTTGTGGCTGACGCTGACGCTCGACCACGTTCGTTTGCTGCAGTGATCCCGCAGGGCCCGTCGCAGCCATGACGGCCCCGCGATTCCTTCAACGTTGACGACCGATCGTTTGACCATGTCGCACTCGCACCACACGCCGACCGTGAAGATGGGCCTGCCCATCCCCAACTCGAAACTGGGGATGTGGCTGTTTCTCGGCACCGAGATCATGTTCTTCACGGCCTTCATCGGGTCGTACATCGTGCTCTACTTCGGTTCGCCCGGATGGCCGACCGATACGCACGTGACGCACATCAACGTGATTGCCGGCGGCATCAACACGTTCGTCCTCATCTGCTCCAGCTACGCGGTCGTCGTCGCGCACGAAGCCATGGGACAGCGAAACTTCAAACGGGCCTGGGCGTGGCTCGCCGGCACATTTGTGCTGGCGTGCGTGTTCCTCGGCATCAAGGGACTGGAATACAAGGGGAAGTTCGACCACGACATCCTCCCCGGTCACATTGCCGAAACCGACCAGCAGGCGATCGACAAGGTCGTCAACGAGATGAACATCGCGCTGGATGACTGGCTCAACGAGCTGATCCCCGGCGAGGAACCGCCGCACGCCAAGCGGATCGCCCTCATCGAAGAGATCGAATCCGACGAGACCGACGAGTCCCGCAAGGAAACGCTCAAGGACTTCCGGCGACTCGACCGGCAGTTCAACCAGCTCCGCGACGAAGTCGTCGACAACAAACTGACGCTCCCGCAGGTCACGCACCGCCTCGAAGACCTGCGGCACATCGCCTACATCGAGACGATCAGCGGAAAAGTGATGGTCGGCGTCTTTGACGACGGCACGCTGGGTGCCCACGGGCACGAGGAGGAGGACCACGGCGAAGCCCATTCGGAAACGCACGCCCCGGAGCCGGTCGACCTCGGCCACGATCATCCCCACCTGGCTGAGGGACAGGTCGCCATCCAGACCGACGGCGAGTGGACGATACTCCCGGCCGATCAGGTAACGACGAAGTACTTCCTCTATCAGGACGTGCTCTCGTCGGTGCACCATCCGCAGCCGATCCTGTACGGCAACATCTTCGCCTCGACCTACTTCCTGATGACCGGCTTCCACGCGATCCACGTGCTCGTGGGCATGATCCTGTTCGGCCTGGTGCTGATGCAGGGACCGCGTCTGAACGAACAGTGGACTGACTGGGTCGAGAACAGCGGCCTGTACTGGCACTTTGTCGACCTGGTGTGGATCTTCCTGTTCCCGCTGCTGTACATCATCCCCGGAATCTGAGTCCCCGGAATCTGTACCGGCCGTTGCCGCAACGGATCCCTCCGCTTCCGATCAGAAGATACCGACCATGGCCTACGAAGAAACCTCCAGTGAGCATGCAGAACACGGCCACGCCCACCCGAATTATCTGGGGGTGTTCCTGGCATTGTGTGTCTGCACCGTGCTGTCGCTCGTGTTCGACATCCTTCCCTGGAGCCGGGCAACCGTCGCCGTGCTGGTCCTCTCGATTGCCGTCGCCAAGGCCCAGTTCGTAATGCGGTACTTCATGCACCTGAAGTTCGAAGGCCGCTGGAAGTACGTGCTGCTGCTGCCGACGTCGATCCTCGCCTGCGGACTGCCGCTGGCCCTGGCTCCCGACATCGGACTGCACTACTACACCGTCGACGTTCCCCAGGTGGAACACAGCGGCGAGCTGGCTGAGCCGATCGAAGTTCCCGAAGGGACCGACGCCGGCGAAGGCGGCGCCCACTGAGCCCTGCCGGCCCGCCCGCTCGACAACTGACTCAGCGGACCTCCCGGTATCGTCCGCACTATCGCCGCCCACGGGTTCTGCCCGTGGGTTCTTGCTGCCACGACCTGCCGGTCGCACGCACGCGGCCATGACTTCCCATGCCAGAGACGCCCGCCATCCTCGTCGATTCGCTCAGCCATCACTACGGCGAGCGTCAGGCTCTCTGCGAGGTCAGCTTCTCTGTTGGCACCGGTGAGATCTTTGGCCTGCTCGGTCCGAACGGCGGCGGCAAGACGACGCTGTTCCGCATTCTCGGCACGTTGCTGCCGGTCCAGTCCGGTCGGGCCGTCGTCTGCGGTCACGAGGTCGCCAGCGAACCTGCGGCGGTCCGTCGCCAACTGGGCGTGACGTTTCAGTCCCCCAGTCTCGACGCAAAACTGACCGTCGCCGAAAACCTCAAGTACCAGGGATACCTGTACGGTCTTTCCGGTCGGCCGCTGCGCGAACGGATGGACCGGATGCTCGCCCGCGTCGGATTGACCGACCGCGTCCGCGACATCGTCGAGACGCTCTCCGGCGGACTCCAGCGACGCGTCGAAATCGCCAAATCACTGCTGCACGAACCGCGCGTCCTGCTGCTCGACGAACCGAGCACGGGGCTCGATCCGGGAGCCCGGCACGATCTGTGGCGGACGCTTCAGGGACTCCGCGACGAGGGCGTCACCGTCCTGGTCACCACGCATCTGATGGAAGAGGCCGAACGCTGTGGTCGCCTCGGCATCCTCAGTCAGGGACGCCTCGTCGCCCTGGGTGAGCCGGAGGAACTGCAGTCCTCGGTAGGGGGAGATTGCCTGACGATCCAGAGCAGTACACCCGACCGACTGGCCGATGCGATCCGCGAGCAGTTCCCGCTCGACGTCCGAAAGCTGGGCGACAGCCTGCGGATCGAGAGCAGCAACGGACACGAACTGGTCCGCGACCTTGTCGCCGCCTTCCCCGACCAGATCCGCTCAATCGCCCTTGGCAAGCCGACACTGGAAGACGTCTTCATCCAGCGAACGGGACATCGCTTCTGGGAAGAGGATGCCGCCGGGCCCCCGTCTGCGTCCGCCCACTGACATGCCCCCTGCCCTGCGTTTGCGAGACCGAAACGCCCACGCACATGACTGACGCCGCTTCAACCACCGCTCCTGCCGATGCTCACAGCGATCCTGCTGCGAGCCGGGATGGCGGCTACCTGCTGCCGATCTGGGGGCTCACCTCCCGCGAGATCGTACGGTTCGTCCGCCAGCGATCCCGAATGATCGGCGCCTTCGCGCAGCCGGTCATCTTCTGGTTCCTGTTCGGCGTCGGGCTGAGTGGTTCGTTCCGGATGCCCGGTACCGAAGACGGCAGCCTGTCGTATCAGGAATACTTTCTGCCGGGCGTCGCGGCGATGATCGTGCTGTTCACGTCGATTTTCTCGGCGATCTCGGTCATACAGGACCGCAACGAAGGCTTCCTGCAGGGGGTGCTCGTCTCGCCCGTTCCACGACTGGCGGTCGTACTCGGCAAGCTGACGGGCGGCACGCTGCTGGCCGGAATCCAGGCGCTGCTGTTCCTCGTCCTCGCCTGGGGACTACAGACCAGCGGACTGGTTTCTACAATTCACTGGGACGCGACACCGCTACGCTGGCTCGCCACGACCGGCGTGCTGTTGCTGACCGGCCTGGGGATGTGTGCCCTGGGCTACCTGTTCGCCTGGAAGCTCGACTCGGTCCAGGGATTCCACGCCATCATGAGCGTGCTCCTGTTTCCGATGTGGCTGCTTTCCGGCGCGTTTTTCCCCGCAGCCGGCAGTGGCTGGCTGCGATGGATCATTGCCGTCAATCCGATGACGTACGGCGTGGCAGCGATCCGCTGGGCGATGTACCCGGCCGGTTCCGCGGCAGTGGCCGGGCTTCCCTCACTGCCGGTGAGCCTGGGAGTAACGATCGCCTTCGCCGCGATCTGTATCGCCGCCGACGTCTGGATCACCACGCACTCCCGCACCTGACGGCATCGACAGACAAGAGTCCAGCATTCATGGCTTCGATCACACAGATTCGACACAGGCTGTTCCTGATCGCCCTGGTCCCCCTGCTGGGGGTGGCGGCTGCCGGTGTCCTCCGTGCCGACGACACCGCCACGGAAACCACGATTCCCGATGTCCCGGCCGAAGCGGCCGAGGCGGTGGAAACGATCATCGTCACCCCTTCGGACGATCCGAATCCGCCCGTCACGCAGCTCGATCCCGACAGCCCGCCCGAGCCGTGGGATCCGGCCGAGATCGGCGACTTCAACCTGGTCGACCAGCTCGGCCGACCGGTGACGAAAGAATCACTGATGGGCCGGCCCTGGGTCGCCAACTTCATCTTCACCCGGTGTGCTCACCAGTGCCCGGCGATGTGCGTGAAGATCAAACAGATCCTCGAGCGTCTGGAAGACAGCGACGTCCGGTTCGTCACGATCACCGTCGATCCCGAACATGACGACGTCGAACGGATGGCCCAGTTCGCCGACGTCTACTCCGCCGACCCCGATCAGTGGCTGTTCGTCACCGGCGATCCCGCAGAGGTCTACCGGCTGATTCGTAAGGGATTCAAGGTGGCCGCGTGGGAGAACTTCGGCTCCGATCGTCTGCCCGGCTTCGAATTCGCCCACTCGATGGCCCTGGTGCATGTCGGCCCCGATGGCCGCGTCCTGGGAAAGTACAACAGCCAGATCGATGACGAACTCGTGACCATGCGGCGGGTCCTCGAGGGTCGCATCGAAACGCCCCCCGAACACCGCCCGGTCCCGCCGATCGAGGAAGAACCCGATCTTCGCAACGTGACGGCACAAAACGTCCCCGCCTGGGTCCTGCGGCTACCGACAACCAACGCGAGCCTCAACGCCCTGGCAACGCTGCTGCTGCTGGTCGGGTTCATGGCGGTCAAGGCAGGCAAGGTGCAGCTGCACAAGCAGATGATGCTGTACGCCTTCGCCACGTCGATTGCCTTCCTGATGTTCTACCTGACCTACCACTTCGCCCTGCATCACTACACGGGCGAATCGTCGCGGAAGTTCACCGGGACCGGCACGATCCGCACGGTTTACCTGACAATTCTGCTCACGCACGTGGTTCTCGCCGCGGCCGTCCCGGTCCTGGCGTCGATTACAATCTACCGGGCATGGCGACAGCAGTGGGACAAGCACCGCTTCGTCGCCCGTATCACCTTCCCGATCTGGCTTTACGTCTCCGTCACCGGAGTTATCATTTACTGGATGCTGTACCATCTGCCGACCGCGTAGCGGCGGAGGGTGGTGATTCACAGTTCGGGCCTCCGCTCCCCGACCGACGGGAAAGGACGGACAGATGCGACGCTTCACTTTGCTGCTGGCACTGATCGCAGGCGGTCTCGCCGTCGCTGCGGACACTCCGTCCGCCATGGCCTGCCCGATGTGCAAGGTCGCCAACGAGTCCGGTCAGGACACCGTCGACGCCAACGCGGTCCCCCGCGCGTACATGTACAGCATCCTGTTCATGCTCTCGATGCCGGCTACACTGCTGACCGGATTCGGCATCGGCTTCTACCGCCTGTGGCGCAAGCAGCAGGAAATGATGCAGGTGCAGATGCCCGGCGAAGAGGGCTGGTACGTTGACGACAGTTACCCGGACCAGCATGCCTGAGACATCGGCCGGACGTCGCGGCTACGCGTCGATGTCCGGCAACTGAGCCCCCACGACGGTCGCTGCATGAATGACCGTCGCCGTCCCGACACCGCTGCTCTGCGTCGGGAAGTGCAGGTTCCACCACTTGCGGGCATCCACCTCGGTCCAGCTTCCCGCCGAGCTGCATTCCTGCAACATCGTCCGCAATGCGTCGGCAGACTCGGGACGACCGTCCGGCTTCTTCGCCAGGCAACGCAGCAGGACGTTCTCGAGATCCGGATCGACATCGCGGCCCAGTCGCTCCGATGGACGTGCCGGTTCCGCTTCCACGTGCTGGCGCACAATGTCGACCACACTCGCCCCGTCGAAGACCGTCTGCCCGGTCAGCAGGTAGTAGCCGACAGCCCCGACGGCATACAGGTCGGTCCGGCGGTCGACGTCATCGGGTGTCTGAATGGCTTCCGGCGAGAGGTACAGGGGCGTTCCCGACATCGCTCCGGACGCCGTCAGCCCGGCCTGCTTGCGCGAGTCGACCGCCTTCACCAGACCGAAGTCGAGCAGCTTGACGAAGTCATACATGCCGCCGCGACGATTGAGGACGATGTTCGCCGGCTTCACGTCCCGGTGAATCAGCCCCTGTTCGTGCGCCTCGTCGAGTGATCCACAGATCTGGTCGAGGATGAAGATCACCCGGCCGGGTGGCTGCGGGCCGAACCGGGTCACCAGATCCTCCAGATCGATCCCGTCCAGGTACTCCATCGCATAGAAGAAGGTTCCTTCGTCGGTCCGGCCGTAGTCGTAGACCGCGATCGTATTCGGATGATTCAGCTGGGCCGTCAGCTTCACCTCACGCTCAAACCGCATGAGGGCCTCTTCAGTCGTCCGGTCGATGTCGAGGAACTTGACCGCCGTCGGACGATGCAGCATCGCGTGCCGGGCCCGGTAAACGACGCCCATCCCCCCTTCGCCCAACTTCTCCTCGAGGGCGTACTGTCCCAGCCGTTTCGCCTGGAGTTCTGCCGACCGGGCTTCGCGATTCAGTCGCGCCACGACAATCGTGAACACGAAGATCGCCAGTGCCGCCGCCGTCAGCAGCGAGAACATCCCCCAGAAGGCGATCCGCAGGAAGTGCAGCGGCCGGTATGCTTCGGCCCGGTCCACTTCGGTCGCCACGCCGAATCCGTACTGCGGCAGCCAGGTCCAGGCACCAACGACCGGAACGCCCCGGTAGTCACGATAGCCGTCCACATCCACGCCACTCTCGCCCGCGATGGCGGCTGCCGCCATCTGAGTCAGCGGCTGTTGTGATCGGGAGACCTTCGTCCGGTAGCCTTCCGCGAGATTCCCGCCCGGATCGCGCAACGACACATTCAGGATCGACTCGGAGTCCTCGGTCACCAGGCCAATCAGCCGCAGCTGTTCGTCAAACCGGCTCTGCGACAACAGCAGGCCGTCCTTGTCGAATGCGTATGTTTCTCCGGTCTCGCCCGCCTGAGCCACACGCAGAATCTCCGTGAACTCGTCCTGCGGCCGGATTCGCAGCCCCAGCAGCGCCACGGTCTCGCCGGATGCATCCGGCACTCCGGCCAGGGCAAACATCGTCGGCACTCCGGCCCGCGGGACTCCGGACTCATCCGACAACGCCACGATGCTCTTGCGGGGACGTGTGATCGTCGCCCCGTACTCCTCGACGTGCGCCCAGAGCTCGTCCGCCTGCTCGGCCGGAAGCGTCATCCCGACCGGCTCGTTCAGTTCCGAAGCGGCCACACGTCCCGAGCGCGTCAGCACGGCAAAGCCCTGATACGCACGGGCCTCGATGATCGGTGCCATCCGTTCGCGGAAGTCGGCCAGGTCGGCACTCGTCAGCAGGTCGAGCTGCGTCGTCTCCTCCTGGTCGGCCAGCGCCACCAGTCTCAGCATTGCCTCGCGCAGTTCGGCATCACCGGCGGCCGTCTTGACGTTCTCCTCCTCGGACCGCAGCCAGATCCGCATCGCCGTCACATCGGTCTGCAGGATCGTCTCCAGTTCCGAACGCATCTCCATGCGCAACTGGTTCTCGATCGCCCCGCGCAGAAACCAGCCGATCATTCCAAGAACGACCGCCGCAATGATCGGCCAGATCCAGATCTGCCGCCGCAGAAAAATGTTGGTGGCCGACAACGACCGCACCACGCTGCGGGCTTTCGCGTTGACAAAACCCGACATGCGGGATCGGCTGGCGGAACGACCTTGATCAGTCATGACGGCCTGGCAGCGAGGAAACTGGAGTGCGGCGGATCACAGGGCGGGATGGCTCGCGCAGGTGCGTACCCTCAGCGGGGCCCCCTGCGATTCTACCCTTTTCATGCCGCCCGGCGAGGCCTGCCGCTATAATCAGGGCCGTCCAGATCGAGCATTTCGATGATTCAGCTGCAGTTCCCCGAGTTTCTGCTACTTGCCATACCACTGGCACTCGCGTGCCAGCGCTGGGGCAGCTTCCGGTTCGACTGGCGGTGGCTCCTGCCGGTCGCCGCCTGGATTCTCTTTGTCCTCACCTGGCAACCGGTTCCCTGGTGGGCCCACCTCTGGCTGGTCGTTCCGGTTGTGCTGTCTGTGCGGCACTGGCTGAGAGAAACGGGCGTCACCGGTGGCATCCGCCTGCTGCTGGTCGGACTGCTCCTGCTGGCACTGGCGGGCCCGGAATGGAATCTCGGCGGACGCGGTCTGGATGTCGTCGTCGTCGCCGACCGCTCCCGCTCGATGCCCCCCGAGGCCACCCGCCACCTTCAGGAACTGATCCGCAACATCGAAACCGCACGCGGGACCGGTGATCGCGTCGGCATCGTGACGTTCGGCACCGAAGCCGCTGTCGAACGGGGACTCTCCGCAGATGCCCTGATGGAGAACTACACCCGCGAGGTGCCCCCCGACGGCAGTGACCTGCACGACGCGCTCATGGCCGCCCTGCGCGTCGTCGATCCCAATCGACCGGCCCGCATCGTGGTTCTCTCCGACGGCGAGTCGAACGGACCTCCGCCGGTTGCTGCCGCCCGACGTGCCCGCGAACGGGACATCCCTGTCGACTATCGCATCTTCGAGCGGCAGCGCGTGGGTGACGCTGCCGTCCGTAGCGTCTCCCTCCCCGAGACCGTCGCCCCCCGCGAACCGTTCCAGTTCTCGGTCGAGGTCTCTGCCGAGCGGGACGTCACAGGAACCGTCACTGTTCTGCGCGACGGGCGGCCGATTTCGAAGCGTGAAGCGACGCTGTTTGTCGGCACCAACCGGCTGTCATTCCGTGATCTGATCGAACAGCCCGGAATGCACAACTACAGCGTCCAGCTCGACGTCGCTGACGACCCGCTCGAAGAAAACAATACCGGGCTGGGACTCGTTCGCGTCGACGCCGGCCCGCGCATCCTTGTCCTGACCGACGACGGCAGCGAAGGGAACCTCGTGCGGGCCCTGCGTGGAGCCCGGCTGCCGGTCGATGTCGCAATCGCCGGCCAGCACCCGCTCACCCAGGACGCGCTCGATCCGTACCGCGCTGTCGTGCTCGAAAACGTCGCCGCCTCGAAACTCGGCCGCGTGAAGATGGAACGCCTGGCCCAGTTTGTGGAAGACCTGGGTGGCGGTCTGCTGATGACCGGCGGCATGCGGAGCTTCGGTCAGGGTGGCTACTACAACAGTCCGCTCGACGATGTCATGCCCGTCTCGATGGAAATGCGGGAAGAACACCGCAAGACCCGCGTTGCCATTGCCGTCGCCCTGGATCGCTCCGGCTCGATGTCCGTTCCGGTCGCCGGCACCGCCACCAAGATGGACTTGGCCAACCTGGGGACCGCGGAATGCATCCGCCTGCTTTCCTCCGGTGACAGCGTCGCCGTCATCGCCGTCGACAGTTCGCCCCACACCATCCAGCCGCTCACGCCCGTTCACGATGCCGAAGCGATCAACAGCAAGGTGCTCAAGATCGAGAGCCTCGGCGGGGGGATCTTCGTGTACGAGGCACTCGTCGCGGCAGGCGAAGAGCTGATGAAGGCCGACCAGGCGACCAAACACATCATCCTGTTCTCCGATGCTGCCGACAGCGAAGAACCGGGCAACTACCAATCGCTGCTCGCACAGTACCGGGACGCGGGGATCACCGTCAGTGTGATCGGTCTGGGAACGGAAACCGACATCGATGCCCAGCTCCTCAAGGACATCGCACAGCGGGGCGAGGGGAACATCATGTTCACCACCGACCCGCAGGAACTCCCCCGGCTGTTCACCGAAGACACGATGAGCGTCGCCCGCAACAGCTTCATCGAGAAAGACCCCGAGACACAGGCCGCCGGAATCCCCGCAGCGCTGCTGCCGGACTCCCGCCTGATGGGAAACCTGCCCGGCATCGAAGGGGGCGACGCCCGCAGCTTCCCTCCCTCTGACGGCTACAATCTCAGCTACCTCAAGCCGGACGCCACCGCCGCGGTCATCTCGCAGGACGAGTACCAGGCTCCCTGGTCCGCCTTCTGGTATCGCGGGCTGGGACGCGTCGCGGCAATCACGGTCGAAGTGGACGGGCAGTTTTCGGGGACGTTCGGCACGTGGGACGGCTACGACGATTTCGTCGTGACGCACCTGCGCTGGCTGCTGGGGAGCGAGAGTCCGGACGATGTCTTCGTCGACGTTCAGCGGGAAGGCCAGGACGCCGCCGTCACGATCGAACTCAACCCCGACCGGCCGGACAAAGGCTCGGGCGAAGCGCCAAAGCTCATCATCGTCCCGCCAGGACAGGAACGGACCGAAACCATCACGCCCGACCTCACCTGGATTGGCCCCGACACACTGCAGGCACGGTTTCCGATGGACCGCGTCGGCTCGTACCGCACGCTGGTCGTCGACGAGAGCAAGCCCCGCAACCGCGGCTTCACCCGCGGCCCGGCGGTGACGCTTCCCTACTCCCCCGAGTTCGCCCCTCGCGACGGCCTGCCGACCGGCAGCGAAACGCTCGAAGAGATCGCCAGCCTCAGCGGCGGCATCGCCCGGACGAACGTACTGGAAGTGTTCGACGATCCGCCCCGCACGGCGTCGACCCGCTCGATGCTGCCCTGGCTGTTCGCCGCAGGGATCGTGCTGCTGCTGCTCGAGATCGCCGGCCGCCGCCTGTCGCTGTGGGAACGCCTGCCCCAGCCTCAGTGGGAAGGTCTGCCCAGTCCGGCCGGCTGGCTCCCCAGGCTCCCGCAGCTGCGTCGGAAGTCAGCCCGGCGTCGCGCAACGCCTGCAGAACCGCAACCGACCGTCACGCCCGATCATCAGCCCCCGTCATCCCCGCGCCCTGCCACCGAGACGAAGCCGGCCCGACCGGCCGTCGATGTGTTTGCCCAGGCAAAGCACCGGGCGAAAAAGCGGACGCAGTGAGGGGAGGGGTGAGTCGTGAGGTGGTGAGTCTTGAGAGCCGAGACCGTCAGGGCCTGTTGCTTTAACATTTGCCAGAAGCCGAGATTCGCTTCATATCACTTTTGATCACACAAATTCATGCTTTGCTGCTCGAAAACGGCAAATCCACAACACTGAACAGATAGTGAACACGGTGTCCGGGCGATTAAATCAACAGGCCCGTCAGGAAGCGGACCAGACAGGGACGGGTCCCGGCACTCATCACCTCACGGGTGCCGCCGGTCTTCAGACCGGCGCGGCGCAGCCGCAAGAGGTTCCAGCCCCGGGAACACTCACCCCTGAACCTCCTGTCGCTGCGCGACCCCGGTTCGGAGAGCATGCCCTGCGGAAGACGCAGGCGAGCCCGGGCATCACGCGTGTCACGTGCCATTTGCGGGTACTGGCAGCATAAAGCACGTGTCGCTTCGACATGGTGCATGCCAACCAGCAGGTTGGCCACACGTCTCGGAGGGTGATCGCACGAACGAACTGATTCATCACGCCTACGGCAGTCCAGCCGTTCAAGCTGCCCCGCGTTGATATCTTGCCAGCGGACGGACACCCGTATACTCTAGATCTTCTGACAATCCTTACTGCAGCAATCGGAGCAGAGACGATGGGACAAGTGATTGCCGTGTTCAACAATAAGGGCGGTGTTGGAAAGACCGTACTTTGCTGGAACATCGCGGACGCGCTCGCGAGGCGAGGTAAGCATGTACTGCTCATCGACTTTGACCCTCAATGCAATCTTTCAATTGCCGTCTTGGGCGAGGACACATTCGTCACGCACTTGCCCAGCCAAAACGCGCCATACGGAACGACGTTGCGTTCATTCCTGCAGCGATTCCTCCAGAACACGGGCGGCGAAGAGCTGTTCCTCCACCGAGGGCAACATACGCACGAGAACGTGAAGTTAGTCGCCGGAGACTTCTGGCTGAACGTCTATGCCGACTCGCTGAATGTAGGAGCAGACCTACTTTCTGGAACAGGCCTATCGAAGTACGTTGTATTGCGCCGCATGATAGAAATGGCAGAGGAAGAGCATGCAAGAGGGTTTGACTATGTATTGGTCGACCTCCCCCCGTCTTTCGGTGCCCTAGTGCGAGCCACGTTCTACTCATCAGACTATTTCATAGTACCATGCACATCTGACAGCTTCAGCGTGTACTGTGTTGGCCTCATCGGGCACATGATCCCGTCGTTTGTTCGGGATTGGCAAACAGGTCTAGAGCGATTCAAGAGAGACAACCCTCACTACAACACATTTGACGACCTCGGCAAGCCACGATTTGCCGGATGGGTCTTCAACGGTTTCGACACCGCGAGGAGACGCCGTTCAGCAGACGAGATCGCTGCCAACGCACCGCTAAAGGAGCGACAGATGGTCCAGGCCGACCGCACATTGCACGAGCGTCTCGAGCGAGCGGTGAACGATGACCTAGTCGAAACGCTCCAGTCAGATACACTGGGATACAATGGTGTTTCCGAAGGGCTCAGTGCACCGTACATGATTGGAGACATCGAAGATGCGAACGTCTTGATCCAGAACAGCCTTTGGCAGAATGTGCCACTCGGACAGCTGGGGAGTTTTCAACAGCTCACGAACCTTCAAGACCACACCGGATGGGCGCCGAATCAGGTCGAGCAAATCGCCCTACTGCAGCAAAAGTTTGACCAATTGGCAGAACGCATCGAAACTGTCTGTGTGTAACCAAGTCGCGCAGAGTCCCTCACGCCAAACTGCGATCGGCGATTGGAAACTCGATACGGACTTGCAGCAGCTCGCCTGCTCGAAACAGAGTCCACAGTCCAAGCGTCGGCTGGTGAACGCCAACCTGCAGTTCCGGATTAGGTCCGCACGACAGTCCAGACGAACATGTATGTTGGCGCGGTCGCGCAGCGACAGGAAGAAGCTGCCTGGGCGTGCAGGCAACGATTGAGCGGCTTCCCCAGGAGCGGATGGGCACTCCCGGTGCTTCGTGCTGGTGTCGAATGAGGTCCGCACTGGCGGGCAAGCCGCAAGACCCGTAGATCAAGCTTTGGCTGACGCCCCTGAAGGAGGACGTTCGCACCGCAAATCGAAGTACCGGATGCCTGTGTGCTGAATCTGCGTGGATGCCCGAAAAGCAGCGTGTGCCGTCGTCCTGCGCCCCAGCCACCCCGCAGCGAGCTGCCAACGGCCGGCGTATCCTCACGGGTGCCGCCGGTCTTCAAACCGGCGCGGTGCAGCCGCAAGAGGTTCCAGACCCGGGAACACTCACCCCTGAACCTCCTGTCACCGCCTGGACGTCCGGCAGGATCCGGGGATTGTCGTTGCATTCGCCCGGAAGCCGCGGCAGGATGGAGACGCACTTCCCGCATCCGTTCGCCCGTCTTTCCACTTCTGCCTGAAGAGCCGCCCCGATGGCGATCCCGTTCCGCAGTGCCGCCATGACTCGCGGACTGCTTCTGCTGGCTGCGACAGCTAGCCTTCTCTCCGCACGTCCCGTCCCGGCAGCCGTCGCCCCCGACCTCTCCGACGACGAATTCCAGCAGATCGCCGAAGACGCCTTCATCTATGGCTTCCCCATGGTGACGGGCTACGGCGTCATGCACGATTACGCAATCGACCACGACTCGGGACAGTACAAGGCACCGTTCAACCAGCTGTACAACACGGCACGGGTCTACACGCCACAGGACACCGCGGTCGTCACTCCCAACAGCGACACGCCCTACTCGTTCGTGTGGGCCGACCTGCGTGCAGAACCGCTCATCATCCGCGTGCCGGAGATCGAAGAACGGAGGTACTACTCCGTTCAGCTCGTCGACCTGTACACATTCAACTACGGCTACATCGGAAGTCGCACAACAGGCAACGACGCCGGCACGTACATGATTGCCGGGCCCGGGTGGAACGGTCCGGTGCCGGAAGGTGTCGATCGCCTGTTCCGCTGCGAAACCGACTTCTCGTTCGTCATCATCCGCACGCAGCTGTTCGGCCCGCAGGATCTCCCCAACGTCCGGACGATCCAGAAGAACTACCACATCCTGACACTGTCGGCGTTCCTCGGCTCGGAACCTCCCCCGCACGCTGCAGTCACCTGGCCGGACTTTACAAAACAGCAGGCGGCCACCAATCCGTTCGAGTATCTGGCGTTCCTGCTGCAGTTCTGCCCGCCTACGGGACCGGCAGCCGTGGAGAAGTCGTTCCGGCAGCGGCTGGCCCGGATCGGTCTCCATGCCGGCGAACCATTCCCTCTCGACGACCTCACGCCGCAGCAGAAGACACGTCTGGCCGCCGCCATCCGGCGCGGCACCGACAAGATCCGTCAGCAGGTGGCAACCGTCGGAAAAGCCCGCAACGGCTGGCGGCTCGGATCGGCCGCGGGTGACCGTGCCTTCTACGATGGCGACTGGCTGCTGCGGGCCGCGGGGGCCATGGCGGGCATCTACGGCAACTCCCGCGACGAGGCGTTCTATCCGTTTCTCGTCACCGATGCTGACGGCAACAAACCGGACGCCGGCACGCACCGATACACGCTGACGTTTCCGCCCGGGCAACTGCCCCCCGTCAATGCGTTCTGGTCCATCACGATGTACGACGCAAAGACCCAGATGCTGGTCGAGAATCCTATCGACCGTTACCTGATCAACTCGCCGATGCTGTCCGATCTCAAAAAGAATGACGACGGCTCGATCACACTCGACCTCCAGAAGGACTCTCCCGGACCGCAGCGGGAATCGAACTGGCTGCCGGCTCCCGACGGCCCGATGTTTGTCGTCATGCGGCTGTACTGGCCCAAGCAGGCCGCCCTCGACGGCACCTGGACACCACCCGCGCTCGAGCCGGTCGGTGCCTCCCCGGCGATGAGCCACCACCGCGGTCTCGACTTCGGCAGGCGATCGGTCGAGAACGTCGTGCGGACCGATGAACGCTACGGGTCCGACGGACTGTTTCAGGGACCGCGGGGCTGGGTTTACTGGACGAAGCTGAAGACTCCGCGACCGATCCAGAATCCCAACCTCTGGCCCGATACGCAGTCGACATACTTCATCTCGCGATTCGCGATCCCCTCCGGAGCCCGGCTGAAGTTCCGGTTCCGTTTTCCGCATGCCCGCTACTTTCAGTTCGCTCTCTACAAGGCCGAGCGGGGCACGTTTGTCTCGACCGGCGAGGCCCTGGCAGGGGCGCACATCGTTCCGGATGAAGGATCGATCAATCCGTTTCGCGTCGGAGCCAGTCGGCAGGCCGGAAACCGCAACTGCACCATGCAGATCGTCGCGATCGATCCCCCTTCCGATCCCGCGAAACGCGAACCGAACACCATGTACGTCGGCAACGAAGGGGGTGAACTGCAGGGCGTCATCCGCATCTATCTGCCGGACCGCGGCTGGGACGGCACCGGCTGGGGACCCGCCACGTCACCGGCGGACGTGCCGGCATTCGATTACTCAGGACAGCGTGCCGACGGCACCGAGCTGACCTCCCGGGAGGTCGTCCGGCAACTGGCACGACCGATCAGCGGAGCCACCCGTCCCCCGATCTCCGTCGATCAGTGGGTTGCGATGGTTCAGTCTCCGGACAACGACCCGTCACTCGATCCCGCGACCGCCCCGGCACGGCCCGAACCGACGTGGGAGAAGTACTGGGGCATCCCCTACTCCATCGTCGGTGCCTTTCTGCCCCCCGAGAAACGGGCTGCGATTCCCTACGGCGGTGCCGTCGACGGTGGCGGCGATCCAACGACGCAGTACTTCCTGACACATCTCTCCCGCAGGTTCGGACCGGTGTACGTCATGACGGGAAAAATGCCGACCTTCCCCGACACGTACGCCGGTCCGGACGGCAAGGGACTCAGGACCACTCCACCCGCCCAGACACAGTACTGGTCGCTCGTCAGTTGCGAGGCGGCCCCGTCCGGCCAGATCGTGGACGGACTGACCGACATGCAGGTGCCGCTCGACGAACACCGCAACTACACCATCGTCTGCAGCCGTGCCGAGGACCGTCCGAAGAATGCCACCGTCGAGAACGGCGTCGCCTGGATCGAATGGAGTCCGCGGGGAGAGGGCCTGGATGATCCCCGCAACCGGGACGACTTCGGCATGTTGATGCTGAGGATCATGGCAACCGATCCGGCATGGAAACAGCGACCGGACAACATCACCGCCCCCGGCACCGAAGAAGCCGTCATGGGCCCCTACCTGCCTCGGGGCCGGTACACCGACAAGGCCACCTTTGAAGCGGAAGGACCATAGCAGACCGCCTGTGTCTGCTTTGGCCGGGAGAGAGACCGACGATGCACCACACTACGCATGTCCTGCTGGTCCTGACGCTGTTGGCCCTCGAGAGTCGGACCGGTGATCCACTGTTTGCCCAGTCGGCCCGCGAGCGAACGCCGGGCGAAGTCGCCGCCAACGGCCCGTTCCCCGGTGACCTCAGCCTGTATCAGAAAGAACTGGCCGGCGCGACCGAACGAACGTCCCCCGGCTACTACCCGTCGCTCAACGCCGCAGAGATCGCCGACTCACAGCGGAGCGGTTTCTTTCCCGCGGCAACGTTCACCGGCTCGTTCGACGGTCCCAATCGCGTCTACGCATCGCGCAGTGCCGACAGGTACCAGGGACTGACCTACCTGTGCAATCGTCGCCCGGGCGAGCTGTTTCTCGTCGGCGGTGACTACCCGCCCCCGACCGGACCGCTCCCTCCCGGACCGTACGTGGCCCGAGTCGATGCCACGACCGGCCGGCAGATCTGGCGGACCTACGTCGACAACGCCAACGTCTCCGGCCGCTGGATCGGCAACGGCAACCTGAACATCATGGACGATGGAAACATCCGCTTCGCCTGGTCGAACCAGATCGTTCTTATTGACGGCGACTCGGGGCTGATCCTGCGACACAATACCCTTCCCTCCGGCACCGCGCCGGAGAAGGACGTCAACTACAAGCATCTGACGATCGCCCCGGACCGGACGCTGATCCTCAAGTGCCAGACGCGACCGACCGGCGAGACGTCGCAGGGGACGATGGCGATCTTCAAAGGACTGGCCGCCGGAAAGAAACAGCCGAACTCGCATCTTGTCGCCGTCCATCCGGACACGCTCGAAGTCCTTGCAGAGACTGGTCTGCCGGAACCCGCCTCGGCACCGCACATCATCACGACGCTGGGCGGTCGGATCGTGACGTACATCCCGGTCGACAGTGGCGTCCTGCGGTACTTCTGGGATCCCGAAACGCAGCAGCTGTCCCGCGACGAGAGCTGGATGATGAAGGCCCAGCAGGAGGGACAGTCTGCATCGACCGCCGCCACGTTGATCGGTGACTGGGTTGCCGTCCAGACCAACGGAGCCGGTTCGTTCAAGATGGCCTCCAGTATCGTCGTCGTCCATCAGGACGACGCATCCCGGACGCACACGATTTTTCCATTCGGCGATCTGGGCAACGGTGAATGGAGCTTCGCTCCTCCCAAGGCGGGCGTCGATCCCGAGAACAACATGCTCTACTCGGCAGATGCCGGTGTGGGCAAAGTGGCCGGCATCCGCATCGACCCGGAAACCGGCATGCTGAAGGTCGCCTTTGTCGTCGACGACCGGACCACCACGTTCCAACCGGTCATCGGCACACGCGAGCAGAGAGTCCTGCTGCTGACCAACATGAAGATGAACGATCCCTCGCAGCCGATGATGCAGGCTACGTTCGCAGGAAACTACCGCGAGCAGCTGACCTGGCGCGACGCGGCAACCGGACGCATCCTGGCGGAGTCGGACTATTTCGAGCCGCTGACCATCAACTCGCTGACGACGCCCGGCTTTGGCGGACGGATCTACTTCCCGACGATCAGTGACTTCATCATGCTGCAGCCCCGCCCGGTTGACGCATCGCCGTAGGGGCCCGTCACCGGCATCGCCGGACGAACGCCGACGTGGAGTTCGGGTTCAGCTCCGCGAACCGGTCGAGAGAACGTAGACTGGGACCCGTCCCGGCACTCATCACCTCTCGGGGTGGCGCCGGTCTTCAGACCGGCGCGGCGCAGCCGCAGGAGGCTGCAACAGATCGCTCGAACGCTTCCCCGGAACCTCCTGTCGCTGCGCGACCCCGGTTCGGAGAACCGGGGCCACCCGCGCGGCTCCGATTTCTGATGCCTCGCGTCTTGAACTGCAAGCCCTCCGAACCACGCCCTTCGCGTCGCACCCATGGGTGGCCCGGACGACTTGTTCGTCCGGGTCGCGCAGCGACAGGAAGATGCTGCCAGGGCGTGCAGGCAACGATTGAGCGGCTTCCCCAGGAGCGGATGGGCACTCCCGGTGCTTCGTGCTGGTGTCGAGTGACGTCCGCACTGGCGGGCAAGCCGCCAGTGGCACCCAACGCGGTGGATGAGCAACCGCGCGGCTCCGATTTCTGATGCCTCGCGTCTTGAACTGCAAGCCTTCCGAACCACGCCCTTCGCGTCGCAGAGCTCCGCTTCAGGGCGTGCCACCCACGTCCGGTATCGCACGGTCATCCCGGCACAGGCATGCTCGGCTCAATCCGCGACGCTCTCGTTCGCAATCTGCTCGTACATCGTCTTCGCTTCCTCGTATGCCGCCTTCGCCTCGGCCTTCTCGCTCTCGCGGATCTGACCCTGCTTCGAGTTCCAGCAGACGTCGACCGCCTTGCGGCACCACTCCGCCGACCTGCGGCTCGCACGGACCGGCTTGTCGCCCACCGTCACCCAGATCGGATTCGTATGCACGCTCGGCAGAATTCGGACCGCCACCCACGACGAATGCGGGATCTCCACCTCGGCAACGTGCGACGTCATGCTGCCGTCCGCCTCCACTTCGATCCGCTTGACCACCTGGCCGTTGACGACGATCTCGGCCGGCACCATGCGTGAGTCGCCGATGCGGCAGCGTTCGATGTGCCAGTACGGTTTGGCATCCAGACGGGCATTGCGGATCCGCTCGGTCGCTTCGGTCGGCTCTGGTTCCAGCATTGCCGCCACGTCGAACTCCACCTTCACCTTCCCCGGTTCCGCCAGCGCGAGTTCACTGATCTCACCGTCACTGCCCGGCTCTCCCAGGCGGACGGTCTCACCTTCGTTGCCGGTCGACGAGACGCGGAAGTCCATGATGTGGCTCAGTCCGTCGCCGCAGTAGCTGCGCCCTTCCTTGAGTCCCTGACACCAGGCGTCGAAGTCGAGGGAGTCTTCGGTCGGCATTTTGACGTAGATGCGGCCCAGGCCGACACGGTCGCCATAGATACAGGGAAAGTCCGTCTCGCCACTGATGCGGGCCCGCATGCCGCAGTTGAGCGTGTGATACCAGATGTTCAGCTCCCAGATCGCCGGCGTGTCGACTGCGGAGATGAAGTCACACACGCCGTGCGCAACGGTGACGATGTACTCGTTGGCTCCAATGCCGTCGAACGGAGGCATCGCGTAATCGGGCAACGTATCGGCCGCTTTCCCGCGATTCGGTCGTCGATTCGGGTAGTTGATTGGATTCAGCCGCCCGTCGCCCGGTCCGTAGTCCGGCAAGGCAAGGCCCCAGCCGGAATGGCTGTAGCCGACAACGCCCCCCTGCTCCATTCCCCACTTGAGCACCGGCAGCGTCCAGGAGGGCCACTCCTCGATAACGGTCGTGCCGGGATAGTCGTCCTCCGTCAGCCGCAGCAGGCAGAGATGACCGGCATGTGACGACGGGAACCCGCTCACCTCGACGTCATACCGCATCAGGTAGTTCGGCTTCGACAGGGCCGAGGTGCGGCCTTCGAAGTACTGCTTCTGCGTGTACCAGCACGGTCCCCACGAGAGAACGCAACCGACATTGAGGTCTTCACCCACAATGTGCCGCAGCATGTCGGCGGGACTGACGCCTTCGGTCGGGCTGTCGTAGTGCTGGCAGCCAGCCGCATGCACGTGATGATCGCCCGAGTACCAGCCGCGCGTCTTCGGATGAATCCACCGCGTCAACTGGAATGCCTGGCGATGGCTGACGACGCCGCTCGGCACGGTGAACTCCTGCCGCTCGACAAGGTACTCCGGGCCGCGGGAGATGGCGGCGGTGTACTCGCCCGGTGGCAGGAAGATGCTTTCGCCATCCGCCCGGTAGATCTGTTCGTGGAAGAAGAAATCGGGCGCCAGCCGACGGGCCGGGTTCGGATAGACGCGTCCCAGTCTGTCGCGGATCACGAACGCTGCGGTCGTCGGCGTGCCGTCGTGATCCAGCACGCCCAGAGCAACCTCGACGGCCGGCACACAGTTGAACAGCAGCGGCAGCTCACTGCGGAACCCCAGGTCCTGCGTGCCTTGTCCTACGTTGAATTCGAGCTTCGCCTCCCGTTTGCCGGCATCGCGTGAGAAGAGCTGCAGAATGACGTACTCGACTTCGAGGCCAGACAACGTCGGACGCAGCGGCTGCCGGCGGTAGACTTCGATGTCGAGCCAGCGCTGGACGGCATCGCTCGGCGAGACGAGATCCTGCTCCGACTGCGGACGCTGCCGGGCACCGCGTCCCCGTTCGTACAGCGGCAGGGCGTTGGGGCTGTCGACCTTCAGCGGCGGGGTGATGCCGGCCTCGTTGTGGACCTTCACCAGAAACGTCCGCCACCCCTGCTGCATCAGTTCCTTCTTCGCGGGGCCTTCCTTGACCGACACGCGGCTTTCCGGATTGATATGTACCGCGGCAAGGCAGTAGCGGTCGAGCACGTCCTGAATGGCGATCACCGACCTGCGGGGATTCTCTTCCTTCATCGCGGCCCGCACGGTCTGCTCGTCCTCCGGCGAGAGAGGTGCCCCGACCACCTTGAGCGCTTCGAGAATGCGGGCGGTGGCGGCAACAAACGGTTGCTGCTCGACAAGGGTCGTTTCGAGCGGGACCGCATCGTCCGCAGTCGACGACGACACAGCGAAGATGAGAATCGCGGGCAGCACGGCACAGAGCAGGCGGTGACGCATGGCGGGCTCTCCGGAAGGGAGGAGGGAAGACACCGCCATTCTGCTCTGAAGAGAGCAAGGCTTCAAGGAAAGGAGGGAACAGCGAGTCTTGTGAGGCTCCTCCCTCCTGGCTCCTGTCCGCCTTACTGCGTAATCCCCTCGGTGATCGCCATGAAGGCGTCTTCGAGGCTCTGCGTCTTGCCGGTGAACTCGACCACCTCGAAGCCCTTGTCGATCATCCCCTTCAGCAGCCGGTGCTGCGCCGCCCCGTCACCGGAGAACGTGAACGACACCTGCTGCGGGCCGGCGGCAACATTGCTGACCAGCGGCTGTTCGAGGAGCCAGCGTTCGAGCGTTTCCGCGCTGTTCAGCACGCGGGCCGCCAGCAGCGTCGTGTGTTCATCGTCGTCCTCATGTTCGATGGATTCTGCACGGCGACGACGCTTGCGCTGGATCTCGGCAATCGTGCCGTAGGCCAGAATCTGACCGGCTTCGATAATCGCTGCGGAGTCACAGATCTCTCCCAGCTCGGTCAGGATGTGCGAGCTGATGAGGACTGTCTTGTTCATTTCGGTCGCCAGCAGCTTGATCAGTTCCCGCAGTTCGACGCGGGCCCGGGGATCGAGGCCGGCCGCCGGCTCGTCCAGAACGAGGACTTCCGGATCATGGATCAGCGTCCGCCCCAGCCCCAGTCGCTGCGACATCCCTTTCGACAGTGACGTGATCGGCTTGTCGGCCAGCTTGCGAAGCTCGGTAAAGACCAGCACACGCTCGACCGCGTCCTCCCGGTCGGCACCGCGAAACCCGTACGCCCGAGCATAAAAGTCCAGGTACTCGACGACGTTCATGTTGTCGTACTTGCCGAAGGCATCCGGCATGAACCCCAGCACCCGCCGCACCTTGTCCGGGTCGTCGATTACGGAGTGTCCGCAGACGAACGCGTCCCCTGCCGTGGGAATATCCAGTGTGGCGAGAATCCGCATCGTCGTCGTTTTGCCGGCACCGTTGGGGCCGATGAACCCCATCACCTGTCCCGGATACGCCTTGAACGAGACGTCGTTGACCGCCTTGAGCTTGCCGAAAAACCGGTGCAGCCGCCGCGTCTCCAGCGAGGGCACGCGTTCGTCGGCCGTCGCCGTCTCACCCGGCTGTTCGCTGGCGACAACCGATTCCGGGGCAATCACTTCATTCATGGCAGATCATTCAGCTGCAGAAGAGTACGGTTCGTCGTGACATGCTCGCGACAGAGGGCAGCACTCCGTCACTCGTAGAAGCCGATCAGCACATTCAGCCCTGCTTCCGGCCGCGTCCGCTCCATCCCCAGTTCGACGGGAGCATCGTCCCCCAGCAGTGCCCAGTACGTACCGGAGTTCGGGGTTTCGGTCTTCATGTCCGAGAGGATCTGCTCGGCAAAGGACTTCGTGTAGTCGGCCGCAACCGGTTGCCAGCCACCGTAGTACCGCGGCGAAAACCCGATCTCGATCGTGTCTCCGTCGAACTCCGCCGGAACCTCCAGCGGAAACTCCTCAATCGCCTCGCGAAGGACACTGCGGTCTCCCGGCTGGATCGGCGCGAGTGTCGCGGTGGCCCCGGCGGGAATGTCGGCACCATAGAAGAGGCGACCCTCGTCGTCGGCAACGATCAGGGAACGCAGATTCCACTCCAGTCCGTTCTCGACGGTCATTGAATCCGCAGATGACTGGTTCACCGTCAGCCGCCCCCGTTCATCCCGGTGGGCCACCGTCAGAAACTGCGTTCGCGTACGGGATCGGAGCCATCCGGAACTGAGCCGCTGAAGCTCGGTCCAGTCGGTCTCAGCCGCGTCGAACTCGTGGTCCGGCGGCCAGATCGGATAGACCGCCGTCTCCTGCGAGAACTCCAGTCCGTCCGAGGGAGCCAGTCCTGAGTACAGCGCGATCCGGCTGATCGTCACTGCCGTCCGCCCCGGCTGATCGAGCACCGTTACGCTCCGCACACGGGACCGGGTACTGAATCCGTGGGCGATACTCGAATAGGCAAACAACGCCACGCTGGTCCCGAATGCCAGAACGGGAATCGTCACCAGCAGCAGCTGTAACCGACGCGCCCGCCACAGCCAGAAGTAGTTGACCGGCCCGATGACCAGCGAGAACAGCGTAATGAGGACCAGGAAGGAAACCGTCGGCACACTGCGGACGCTGGGGATCAGAAACTTCAGGAAATCGTCGGTCGGAATCCGCGCCGAGATCCCGTGCCGATTCTGCCAGTTCAGCTTCTGCCATCCGATCGATGTCATCAGCCAGTGCCAGTCGTGGGGAGAGCCGGGAAACGGGTTTCCGGCAAAGGCAATCACCCGCCCGAACAGAAAGTCCTTCGATGCAAAGGCGTCCTCGTCCCAGGCAAAACCGGCGTAGAACGCGTTGCGGGTCTCTTCATCAACCGTCTCGCCTGTCGAGTAGCCCGGCATGCCCCCCGCGGCGACATCGATCGGCGTGATTCGCTGGCGCGAGCCGGCATCGGAGTACCGCCAGCCGGCTGGCTCGCCCGACGACGTCAGACCGAGCAGCTCTTCGACGCGCTCCCGGCCGGCATCGTCCATCCCAACGTCGTACGCCATCAGCGTCCCGCCGGTCTGCACCCACTTGCCCAGTGCGGCCCGCTCCGGTGCTTCAAGACCGGCCAGCGTCTGCAGGCTGATCGCCACCAGGTCCAGGCCGGAATACGCGAGCCACTCATCCGGCAGGATGTTGGGGTCGATGACTTCATGACCGGGCGACCCGCCGCCGTACCCCCAGCCCCAGTGCGAGGTGGAGGTCATCGAGCTGGTCAGGGCAATCTGATTGGTTGCGTCCTCAAACCGGTCGCAGTCGACCTGCGAAGGAGAAATCACCAGCAATGCCGGTCGTGGGAACCCCTGCTGTCCGTCGGTCGGAAGGTTGATCGATCGCCGAAACCCCTCGATCTCGCGTCCTCCTTCGTAGACCTTCAGCAGGCCGTAGGTCTGCTCGCTGACACAGGGGATCAACAGCGTGAACTGAACGGTCGCGTTCTGCGGAAGCTCGACCGTCCTTCGAACGTTCGGAACACGCTGATGCTGACGCTCGAAGCGGAACGTCAGCACGCGGTCGGGACCACGATTCGATAACCGGATCCGCACCGGGTAGTACCCGCCATGAGAACCGCCGGCCCAGCGGGAGCTGCCGGTGACAATGACATCTTCGTGACGCGTCGTCCATTCGTCACCGATTGCCTCGGCACGACGTTGCGTGCCCAGCAACATGGTGAGAGTGACGACGATCAGCAGCAGCAGCGGACGTAACCGCATGGGGAACGTTTCCTCAGTTCGCATTCGACGCCGCAGGCGATGCCCCCGCGGGACTGGTCACCTGCAGATCCTCGGGGACGGCACGACCGACTTCGGGAACGGAATCGAGCAGGTACTCGACCATTTTGGGCGGCGTCCAGTGCTCGAGTCGGGCCGCGTAATCCAGGATCAGCCGATGACTGAGAACGCTCGGAGCGACCTTGCGGACTTCATCAAATCCGACATTCGGCTTGCCGGCCACCAGAGCCGCCGCCCGGGACGCATCCGACATGGCGATCGCCGCACGCGGTGACGCGCCGTACTTGACGAACCGCCGGCACTCGGACGGTGTTTCCTCATGCTGTGGATGCGTCGCGGTCACGAGCCGGGCGATGTAGTTGGCGACCGCGGTCGGCAGATGGACCCGATCGACCTTCTGGAACAGGTCTTCGAGCTCTTCGTGCGAGATGACCACCTCCAGCTCCGGTGGCTGTCCGTGCCGGCGCTGGGTAATGATCGACTCGAGCGTGTCGCTGCTGACACCGGTGACGTTGATCTTGAAGGCAAACCGGTCGAGCTGGGCTTCCGGCAGCGGATAGGTGCCTTCCTGCTCGATCGGGTTCTGGGTCGCCAGAACATGGA
>ENA-ORCW01000081-ORCW01000081.1-marine-metagenome-genome-assembly--contig:-NODE-81-length-145336-cov-4.154813_pt1 | contig 145336 bp, 128 predicted proteins | sample MGYA00237784_ERZ508517 | MGnify/ENA primary metagenome ERZ508517 (study PRJEB26187, sample SAMN06268979) | marine metagenome | isolation source: Tt ae E1 feedstock associated aerobic enrichment on... | reverse complement strand
GGTAGTGGGTAGTGGGTAGTGGGTAGTGGGTAGGAGATAGGAGATAGGAGATAGGAGATAGGAGATAGGAGATAGGAGATAGGAGATAGGACGGCTGGATCTCGGCGCTTCTAGGCGTATTCGAGTTCCGGGGCTTCTTCTCCGGCCTGCATGGCTTCCCACTGTTCGCGGGTCATGACGACTTCACGGTGCTTCGATCCGTTGTACGGACCGACGATGCCGTCTTCAGCCATGTAGTCGATCATGCGTGCGGCACGGCCGTAGCCGACTCCCAGCGCCCGCTGCAGCAGTGAGACGCTGCCGCGGCCTTCGCGAATGACGACATCGATCGCCTGGGTGTAGAGTTCGTCCCGCTCGCGCATGGCGTCGATACCGGAGGTGTTGGCGGCGCCGGAGGTGACCTGCTGGATCTCGGCGCTGTAGTGGGGCGGATAGGCACCGAGGTAGTCGATGACGTTGTTGACTTCGTCGTCGCTGACGTAGGTTCCCTGGGCGCGGAACAGGTTGCTGGTGCCGGGGGCGAGATACAGCATGTCGCCGTTGCCGAGCAGGCGTTCGGCCCCCATCTCGTCGAGGACGACGCGGCTGTCGGTACGGCTGGCGACCTGGAAGGAGATACGGGCCGGCAGGTTCGACTTGATCAGTCCGGTGATGATGTCGACGGTCGGCTTCTGTGTGGCGAGGACCAGGTGGATGCCGACCGCACGCGACTTCTGGGCCAGGCGAATGATGTGCCCTTCGACGTCCTTGCCGGAGGTCATCATCATGTCGGCCATTTCGTCGGCGACGATGACGATGTAGGGCATGTGGTCGGGGATGTCGTCGGCCTCGGGGGAGTCCTCGTCGATGCCGAGCCGCTCGAGCACCTGTTCTTTGCCCAGCTTGTTGTAGCTGTCGAGATGGCGGACGCCGGCCCGGGCGAGCAGGTCGTAGCGTTCTTCCATCTTGTCGACGGCCCAGGCGAGGACGGCCTCGGCCTTCTTCATGTCGGTGATGACCGGGTGCATGAGATGGGGGATCTTCATGTACGGGCTGAGTTCGACCATTTTGGGGTCGATCATCAGCATGCGGACGTCGCGCGGGGCGCGGGTCATCAGCATCGACACGATCAGGGTGTTCAGGCAGACGCTCTTACCGGTTCCGGTTCGGCCGGCGATGAGCAGGTGCGGCATCTTGGTGAGGTCAACCGCGAGGGGGTGACCGCTGACGTCCTTACCGAGGAGAATCGGGATCCGCATTTTCTCGATGTCGGGGGCGCATCCCTCGATCAGCTCGCGGAGGCGGACCATGACCCGTTTGTCGTTGGGGACCTCGACGCCGACGGTGTTCTTGCCGGGGATCGGCGAGACGACGCGAACGGCCGGGACGCGCAGCGCGATCGCGAGGTCGTCCTGGAGGGCGGCGACCTTGGAGACGCGGAGTCCCGGTTCGAGTTCGAGTTCAAACTGGGTGACGACCGGACCGGTGTCGATTTCGGAGACCTTCACGTTCAGGCCGAATTCGGTGAAGGTGCGTTCGAGGATCGAGGCGGCGATCTGCGCTTTTTTCGCCAGCAGCTCGAAGGGGAAGTCCTCGGCTTCTTCGAGCAGGTCGAGGTCCGGAAGTTCGAAATCGTGGTCGTCGGGGACGGAGACACCCATTGGCAGCCGCTGCACCCGGCGGGTCGGCACGGTCTGGACAGGCGGATTCACCTTGAACTCGCCGGCCGGGGCGACGGGCTCGTCGATCTCGTCGGGGTCTTCGGCTGCGAGCGGTTCGTCCGGTTCGGTGTCGTCGACGGGCTCGGAGGTGTCTGCGGAGGCACGCTCGGCGGCGGCTTTTTCGGCCGCGGCAAGGGCACGGGCTTCGCGTGCTTCCCGGGCAGCCGCGGCAGAGGCGCGGGTCGTGGTGACGATTCGGGAAAGGACGCGGAACGGCATCAGGGCCACAAAGGAGACGGCTCGGACAGCGAAGCCGGCGATGCGGAGCAGGAGCGTCTCCGTGGCGAGGATCATTCCTGCGGCGACGAAAGTGCCGGCCACGATCAGGGTTCCGACGGTCGAGAATCGTTCGGTCAGAAGGATGCGGGCCCACTCGCCGATGTAGCCTCCGCTGCCGACGACCGGACCACGACCGAGCGTGGGGACGAACATCTGCAGGAGAAGGCATCCGGGGAGGACGACACAGAGCCAGCCGATCACGCGGACGAACGGGTCACGGACCGGATCGCGTGCAAACAGGCGGATATCGAAGGCGACGAGGGCGGCGAGCAGTCCCCAGGACGCGAGTCCCACCCAGGTCTGGAGGAAATGGGCGACGCGGGCGCCGACCGGACCGCAGAGGTTGGTGGGGACTTCGTTGAGCGGGAAGATCGAGGCGGACGGAGCATCCGCCGGGTCATAGCTCATGAGACTGAGCGCAAGGAACACACACGCGGCGAGGAGTGCCAGCGCGGCGAGATCCAGCTTGAGCCGCTGATAGTCGATCATGGTGCAGTGCGCGCACGGTGAGCGCAAAGGCTCGAGGCGCTGTCGCTGGGCGGAACTTCGGCGGTCCGTTGCCGATCAACGGTGTTCTCACGTTCAGGGAGCCGACCGTCTTTGCCGGCGACCAGATGGAAGAGATGTCGGAGCTGCCGGGGCGGCCGGGAGCCGTCGCCGGTCAGTGTCCTTCATCAAATCAACGCTACCACATGGGGCGCGGCGTGTCGGATTTCTGCAACATGTTCGGTTGCTTTGTGGCAACAGGGGGACAGGTCGGTGGAGTGGGAGGGGAGGTAGGGGATAGTGGGTAGTGGGTAGGAGGTCAGGTTTGGGCGCTGAGCCAGGTGATGAGCTGGTCGGCGATGTCCTTTTTTGTTCCGGTCCAGTGGGCGACCGCATCGCCGGAGGGGGCGAGCAGTTCGACGTCGTTGGTGTCGGCCCCGATGGCGGCGGGGCCGTTGAGGACGATCCAGTCGCAGTTTTTGCGGCGGAGTTTCTGGAGGGCGTTTTCGCGGGGGTTTTGGGCCTCGAGGGCGAAGCCGACGACCCAGCGCTGCTCCTTGATCTGGCCGAGTTCGGCGAGGACGTCGTCGGTCTCGATCATTTCGATGGTGACGGGGCCGCCGGTCTTGGAGAGTTTGCCGGTGATGCGTTCTCGGGGGCGGTAGTCGCAGACGGCGGCGGCGGCGATGACGCCGTCACATCCGGGGAAGAGCTGCAGGCAGGTGTCGCGCATCTGCTGGGTGGTGACGACGGAGTGGAATTCGCATCCGACCGGGGGGGCGAGATCGACCGGTCCGCTGACGAGGACGACATCCCATCCGGCGGCGAGGGCGGCGTCGGCGATGGCGTACCCCATGCGGCCGCTGCTGGCATTGGAGAGGTATCGGACGTCGTCGAGGTATTCGCGGGTGGGGCCGGCGGTGATCAGCAGTCGCACGGTGGGGAGATCCTCGGGAAGTTGCGGGGGAAATCGGGAGGTCGCGGGGGGGATGTCGAGGCCAGTTTGGTGCGACAGGCCGTCCGACGCTTGCAACTCCGCGATCGGTTGGTACCGTTGGTGAAATTTTGCGCCCACTTTCGGGGTCGGTCTGCGCGAAGGTCTGCGCATCCCGCCGGGTCTGGACGGCCCACCGACCTTCCACGTTCGCACTTTGCCGAGTGACATTCAACTGTGCCGCGCCGCGACGACATCAAGAAGATTCTGATTATCGGTTCAGGTCCGATCGTGATTGGTCAGGCCTGCGAGTTCGACTATTCCGGGACGCAGGCGTGCAAGGCGCTGCGGGACGAGGGCTATGAAGTCGTCCTGGTGAATTCGAATCCGGCGACGATCATGACCGATCCGGAAATGGCGGATCGGACGTACATCGAGCCGATCAGCTGGGAATACGTCGCCAAGATCATCGAGAAGGAGCGGCCGGATGCCCTCCTGCCGACGTTGGGCGGCCAGACCGGTCTGAACACGGCGATGGACCTGTATCGCCGGGGGATTCTCGAACAGCTGGGCGTCGAGATGATTGGTGCCCGGGCGGACGTGATTGCCAAGGCGGAAGGCCGCGATTCGTTCAAGGAGGCGATGACGAAGATCGGTCTGGACGTGCCCCGGAGTTTCGTCGTGCACAACCTGCAGGAGGCCCGGGAAGCCCTGCGGGAGATTGGTCTGCCGATCATCATCCGGCCGAGTTACACGCTGGGAGGCAGCGGCGGCGGGATCGCGTACAACAAGGAGGAGTTCGAGGAGAAGGTCCGCCACGGGCTGAAACTCTCTCCGGTCAGTGAGGTGCTGCTCGAAGAGTCGGTGCTGGGCTGGAAAGAGTACGAGATGGAGGTGATGCGTGACTGCGCGGACAACGTGGTCATCATCTGCGCCATCGAGAACTTCGACCCGATGGGGGTGCATACCGGCGACTCGATTACGGTCGCACCGGCGCAAACGCTGACGGACAAGGAATATCAGCGGATGCGGGACGCCACGATCGCCTGCATGCGGGAGATCGGCGTCGAAACGGGTGGTTCGAACGTGCAGTTCGCCATCAATCCCGAGACGGGACGGATGGTGATCATCGAAATGAACCCGCGCGTCAGCCGCTCCAGCGCCCTGGCATCGAAGGCGACCGGATTTCCGATTGCGAAGATCGCGGCGAAGCTGGCGGTCGGCTACCGGCTGGACGAGATTCCGAACGACATCACGAAGGAGACGCTGGCCTGCTTTGAGCCGACGATCGACTACGTCGTCACGAAGTTCCCCCGCTGGACATTCGAGAAGTTCCCGGACGCCGACCCGACCCTGACAGTGCAGATGAAGTCGGTCGGCGAGACGATGGCGATCGGCCGGACGTTCAAGGAGTCGTTCCAGAAGGCGATTCGTGGTCTGGAGATCGGGCACTTCGGCTTTGGTGGAGGCAAGAAGGATCTGTGGGGGACGGATCGTCAGCCGGCGATTGACGATATCCGCCGCAATCTCGCCACGCCGAACGCGGAGCGGATCTTCTTCATCCGTTATGCCCTGAAGGCGGGGATGACGGTTGAGGAGATTCAGGGACTGACGTCGATCGACCCGTGGTTCCTGCGAAGTCTTCGCGACCTGGTGAAGCTCGAAGAAGAGCTGCAGGCGGCCGGCCGGCTGGAAGACGTCAGCGATGCGCTGATGCGACGGGCCAAGCAGGCGGGCTTCTCCGACAAGCAGCTGGCGTACTGGTGGCAGGCGACCGAGATCGATGTCCGCAGGGATCGCAAGGCCCGCGGAATCGTGGCGACGTTCAAGCAGGTCGACACCTGTGCGGCCGAGTTCGAAGCGTACACGCCGTACTACTACTCGACCTACGAGCAGGAAGACGAGACGCCGGAGCGTGATCCGAACAAGCCGCGACGGATCATGATCCTTGGTGGCGGTCCGAACCGGATCGGGCAGGGGATCGAGTTCGACTACTGCTGCTGTCAGGCGGCGTTTGCCATGGAAGAGCTCGGGATCGAGAGCATCATGGTGAACTCGAATCCGGAAACCGTGTCGACGGACTTCGACACGTCGGACCTGCTGTTCTTCGAACCGCTGACGACCGAAGATGTGCTGAACATCTGCGACCGGCTCGATCCGGACGGAGTGATCGTACAATTCGGTGGACAGACGCCGCTGAACCTGGCCCGCGGGCTGGAAGCTGCGGGCGTGAACATTATCGGCACGTCGCCGGACATGATCGACGCGGCGGAAGACCGGGAGCGGTTCCAGGCGATTCTGAACAAGCTGGGTCTGCGGCAGCCGCCCAACGGGATTGCGACCGACATCGAGTCGGCCCGTCAGCAGGCATCGCGGATCGGCTACCCGGTGCTGGTTCGTCCCAGTTACGTGCTGGGGGGACGGGCGATGGAGATCTGCTACGCGGAGCCGGAGCTCGTGCGATACATGACCGAGGCGGTCGATGCTTCGCCGGACCATCCGGTGCTGATCGACAAGTTCCTTGAAGATGCCAGCGAAGTGGACGTCGACGCGATTTCGGACGGCGAGACGACGCTGGTTGGTGGTGTGATGGAGCACATCGAAGAGGCGGGGGTTCACAGTGGTGACTCCGCGTGTGCCCTGCCACCGTTCTCGCTGCCGCCGGAGGTGATCGAGGAGATCCGTCAGGCAACTTACGCTCTGGCGAAGGAGCTGCAGGTCTGCGGGCTGATGAACATTCAGTACGCGGTCAAGCGGGAGGATGCCGGTGACGGCGAGGAGCCGCAGCACACGGTTTACATTCTGGAAGTGAACCCGCGGGCGTCGCGGACATCGCCGTTCGTGTCGAAGGCGACGGGGCTGTCGCTGGCGCGAATGGCGGCGAAGGTGATGGCCGGGGTGTCGCTGAAGGAGCAGGGCATTACGGAAGAGGTCTGGCCGGAACACTGCTCGGTCAAGGAGAGTGTCTTCCCGTTCTCGCGGTTCGTGGGGGTGGACATTGTCCTGGGGCCGGAGATGCGTTCGACCGGCGAAGTGATGGGGATCGATCACGACTTCGCTCCGGCGTTCGCGAAGAGCCAGGTTGCTTCGGGGGTGACGCTGCCGAGCGACGGGACGGTCTTCATCAGCATGGCCGGCAAGCACAAGGACGCATTTGTCGAAGGAGCCCGTCGTCTGGAGAGTCTCGGGTTCCGGATCATTGCGACGGCTGGGACGGCCCGTGTGCTGCAGGAAGCGGGGCTGAAGGCCGAAGCGGTCCGCAAGGTGCAGGAAGGCCGTCCGAACCTGCTGGACTTCATGGTCAACGGCGACGTGCAGTTCATCTTCAACACGCCGAGCGGTCGCGGGGCCCGGACGGATGAGGGTCGCATCCGGTCGGCGGCGGTGGCCTACGGCGTGCCGTGTGCGACGACACTGCCGGGCTGCTATGCGATGGTTCAGGCGATCGAGCATCTGATCGAGAACCCGTCTCCGCAGGTGCAGGCACTGCAGGACTGGATGGTGCAGGCGAAGGCCCGGTAGTAGTGGGTAGTGGGTAGTGGGTAGGAGTCAGGGGGGCGTTGTGAAGCGATGCTCCTGCCCGTGAGTCAATCATCCTGATCCTGAAACTCGCGGGGCCGCTCGTGGGGATTCCTCCGAGCCTGACAGCCACGTCGCGTGTCGCTCCCTGAGGAGTGGGCCGTTGCGTGTCGAGTCGTTCGCCCCGTTGACGCTGTCGCGCGGTGGTTCCATAATGCCGTGTCTGCCTGTTCGGTGAGCCTGCCTGCGGTCAGCGTACGTTTGTGCCCCATTGCGGAGGGGCAAACGTCGCCGGTGCGGTAGCGGCACGCTGTTCTGAACCACTTTCAACGAGTTGAGTCATGTCTGTCGCTACGAAGAACGTCCCGGACGCCTCGGGGCGTTTTGGCGAATTCGGCCGCCGCTTCGTTCCCGAAACGCTGATGCACGCGCTCGACGAACTCGCCACCGAGTACGGTCGCGCGAAGCAGGATCCGGAATTCCGCCAGCGTCTGGAACTGCTGCTGAAGACCTACGTCGGCCGGCCGAGTCCGCTGTATTTTGCCGAGCGACTGACGGAGCACTGCGGCGGCGCGAAGATCTACCTGAAGCGCGAAGACCTCAACCACACCGGTGCCCACAAGATCAACAACACGATCGGTCAGGGGCTGCTGACGCTGCGGATGGGGAAGAAACGCGTGATCGCCGAGACCGGCGCCGGCCAGCACGGCGTCGCGACCGCGACTGCGAGTGCGCTGTTCGGCCTGGAGTGCGTCGTTTACATGGGCGAGGAGGATATCCGCCGGCAGCGGCTGAATGTCTTCAACATGCGGACGCTTGGTGCAGAAGTCCGGCCGGTCACGAGTGGATCGCGGACGCTCAAGGACGCGACGAACGAGGCGATGCGGGACTGGATGGGGAGCGTCGAGTCGACGCACTACATTCTGGGCTCGGCTGTGGGACCGCATCCGTTTCCGATGATCGTGCGGGACTTCCAGTCGGTGATCGGCAGTGAGACCCGCGAACAGTGTCAGGAGCAGATCGGTCGGCTTCCGGACGAAGTGATTGCCTGCGTGGGAGGTGGATCGAACGCGGCCGGCATGTTCTATCCGTTCGTCGAGGATGAGGGCGTCGCGCTGACGGGCGTCGAAGCCGGAGGACTTGGTTCGGAGCCGGGCCAGCATGCGAGCCCGCTTTCTTACGGGAAGCCGGGGATTCTGCACGGCAGCTACAGTTACGTGCTGCAGGACGAGGACGGTCAGACTCAGGACGTGCATTCGGTCTCGGCGGGACTGGACTATCCCGGAGTGGGGCCAGAGCACAGCTACTGGAAGTCGACCGGTCGGGTGCAGTACACGACGTCGAGCGACGAGGATGCGATCGAGACATTCCAGACGGTGGCGCGTCTGGAGGGGATTCTGCCGGCCGTTGAGAGCTCGCATGCGATTGCCCATGCGATGCGGGTGGCCCGGAAGCGGAGTCCCGAGGACGTGATCGTGGTCTGCCTGTCGGGCCGCGGCGACAAGGATGTGGCGGAAGTTGCCCGGCTGACGGGCCAGGAAATCTGAACGAACCTGCGGCAGTCTGCCGTGGCTGAAGCGAAAGAGAGTGCGTTGACCACCGCGATTTCGTCCACATTCGAGCGTTTGCGGAGTGAGGGCCGTCTGGCGTTCATGCCGTTTCTGACTGCGGGTGATCCGGATCTGAGCGTGACGGTGCGGCTGATCCGGGAGCTGGGGGCTCGGGGCGTCGACCTGATCGAGGTCGGCTTTCCGTACAGCGATCCGATCGCCGACGGTCCGGTCATCCAGGCGTCGTACTCGCGGGCGCTGGAGCACAAGCTGACGGTCCGGCAGATCTTCGAGGCGATTGGCGAGTTGTCGCAGGACGAGGCGCCGCCGCTGGTGGCGATGGTGTCGTTCGCGATCATTTTCCGTCATGGTCCCGAGGCATTTGTGAAGGAGGCGAAGGAAGCGGGGTTTGCCGGCTTCATCGTGCCGGACCTGCCTGGTGACGAGGCGGGCGACTTCTTCAGGCTGGTGCGTGAACACGGACTGGATCTTGTGCAGCTGGTGGCGCCGACGACGCCGCGGGAACGGGTCAGGCAGGTGCTGGCGTCCTGTTCGGGCTTCGTCTACTGCATTGCGGTGGCCGGCACGACCGGAGTGCGGGAGCAGGTTGCCGACAATCTTCTTTCCCAGCTCGAGTGGCTGCGTCAGGAGACGAAGCTGCCGCTGGCAGTCGGGTTCGGTATCAGCCGGCCGGACCATGTCGACCCGCTGCGTGATCGGGCGGACGGCGTGATTGTGGGGTCGGGGATCGTGCGTCACCTGCAGGCTCTGGCCGATGGCGAGGCGGACGCCGACGTGGTCGTGGAGCGGATCGGGACGTTTGCCGGTGAGATGGTTGGGGCGGTGGGGGCCGGGTAGTGGGTAGGAGTTAGGAGTTAGGAGTTGGGAGGCAGGGATGTGTGTCGAGTGACTTTTCACTGGCGGGCAAGTCGCCGGCAGGGTGGCATGCTTGCCCTGAAAGGCAAGCATGTGCGTCGAATGACGTTCGCACTGGCGGGCAAGTCGCCGGTGGCACGCGGGGGGCGGGGCGTTGGTTGTCGCAGTAGTCGCGGATCTGAAGTCAGGGCGGAGTGAGGTGGGAGACGGCGGCGATGAGTGTTGAGCAGGAGCAGGCGACAGCGGGCGATGAGCCCGGGGCAGGAAACGGGAGTCCGAGGGTCGATCTTCCCCGTATTCAGCGGGCCGTTCGGGAGATTCTCGAAGCGGTTGGAGAGAACCCGGATCGTTCGAGCCTGGTGGAGACCCCCGCGCGGGTCGCACGAATGTATGCGGAGCTGTTCAGCGGTCTGCATGCAGAACCGGGCCGCCATCTGAAGAAGGTCTTCGAGGAACAGTACGACGAGTTGGTGCTGGTGCGGGACATCAGCTTCAACAGCATGTGCGAGCATCATCTGCTGCCGTTCATGGGGGTGGCGCATGTCGGATACCTGCCGCGCGGCCGGGTGGTCGGGCTGAGCAAGCTGGCCCGGGTCGTCGAGGAGATTTCGAAGCGGCCCCAGGTTCAGGAGCGGATGACGCACCAGATTGCGGATCTGATCAATACCGAGCTGGATGCCAAGGGGGTGGTGGTTGTTCTGGAGGCGACGCACACCTGCATGACGATCCGGGGCATCTCCAAGCCGGGCAGCCTGACGGTGACCAGTGCGGTGCGGGGACTGTTCAAGTCGAATCAGTCCAGTCGTGCGGAAGTCATGTCGCTGATCAACCGGCAATGATTGCCCAGATCACCCTGCGGCTCGTAGCGGGAATGAGCCTGACGTGGTGCCTGATGCCGCGACGGGATGTCACGTCCGGCTACTTCCGGATCCAGATGCTGGCGGTGCTGGGTCTGGCGACGCTGGCTGCCCTGACGGTTCCGGCGGGCGAGTCGGTCGAACCGACGCTGCTGTCTGCCGGCTGGCTGAAGGCGGTCGCGGTTGGTGTCGCGGTGCTGTCGTTTGTTGGTTCGGTGATGTGGACGCTGGAACGTCGACGGGCGGGTACGGTTCTGGCGTTCGCCGTCGCGTTGCTGGCGACGGTCTCGGTCATCGGATTTGTGCCCCATCGGTACGCCGGACTGTCGATGGAGTCGGCACATGCCGGGCTGTCGGCGGTCTCGTCGGCGTGGCTGATTGGCGGATCGGTCAGCACGATGCTGCTGGGGCACTGGTATCTGACGGCAACGTCGATGTCGACTGAGCCGCTGAAGCGGCTGAACGTGCTGCTGGGGGTGGCGGTCCTCGTGCGGAGCGTCCTGTCGCTGTATGGGGTGAGCCTGCTCTCTGCAGGGGAGCTGGGGCCGGTCGAGTGGACGTGGCTGGCGGTCCGCTGGCTTGGGGGGCTGCTGGGTGTGCTGGTGATGACGGTGCTGACGGCCCGGATTCTGAAATACCGGAACACGCAGTCGGCGACTGGCGTGCTGTTTGCAGCAGTGATTCTGGCATTCATGGGAGAGGCGACGGGGTTGCTGCTGGATCGCGAATTGCATGTGCCGTTGTGATACACTCGGGGACCGGGCCAGGTGAGGTCGGTCCTGCGAGAAACGACTGCGGGTCTGGTGTGTCAGCGGGACTGGGTGAGGACGAGTGAGTATGCGACTGTCGTACCGATGTCCGAAATGCGAGCATTCGCAGCATCGGGTTGCCGTGGAGACGGGCGCTGTTCTGCAGTGCACTGAGTGTGACTGGAGTCGTGCGATTCCGCCGGGGGACCTGGAGGGGGATCGACCGCGGTGCTGTCTGATCTGCGGGAATCCGGATCTGTGGCGTCAGAAGGACTTTCCGCAGCGACTGGGAGTTGCGGCGGTTGTGGCGGGCGCGGTGCTGAGCAGTATCGCCTGGTACTTTCATCACCCGCTGCTGGCGCTGGGAATCCTGCTGGCATTCGGTGCGCTGGACATGCTGCTGTTCGGGATCATGCCGGACGTTCTCGTCTGCTATCGGTGCCAGGCGCGGCACCACGATTCGGCGGGGGATTCGGGTCACGTGGGATTCGATCACGAGCTGGCGGAGAAGTATCGCCAGGAGCGGCTGCGTCTCGAGCAGTCGGCTGGTACGTGACCGTTCTGAAAGACGCGGTGGTGGGCCGTGGATGAACTGCAGCAACGGATCTCCGAAGACCTTGCGGGCATGTTCCGTGGCGGCCTCGAGTTCGACGCGGTCACGCGTGCGATGTATGCGACGGACGCGAGTCTGTACGAGATCCGTCCGCTAGGCGTCGCCTACCCGCAGGATCGCGAGGACGTTGCGGTTCTGGCCCGGTATGCGTCCGAGAACGATATCCCCCTGGTCCCGCGTGGAGCGGGGACAGGCCTGGCCGGGGGAGCCGTCGGGACGGGACTGACGGTCGATCTTTCGCGGCACATGACCCGGATCGAGTCGATCGGGACGGACTCCGTTCGTGTGCAGACGGGCGTTGTTCTGAATGTGCTCAACCGGGCGCTGCGGGAGACCGGCCGCTATTTTCCGCCCGACCCGTCAAACGCCGCCGTGACGACGATCGGTGGCATGCTGGCGGTCGATGCCGCCGGTTCGCATGCCAGTCGTGTGGGGTCGACGCGGGACCACGTGAAGAGCATCGAAACGGTGCTGGCCGACGGGACGCTCGTGGAGATGGGCGGGGAGACCTCTTCGTCACCCCCCCCGCCGCCTGCGGTCGAGGAGTCGCTGTTTCCTGCGCTGGACGATTTGAGTGGCGTGCGGCGCGTGGTGGATGGCGAGACACGCCGGCACCAGCTGACGCAGCGGCTGCGGAGTCTGCTGAAGGAGAACGAGGCACTGATCCGGGAGCGGCAACGGCCGTTGCTGCGAAACTGCAGCGGGTACCACCTGCGGAACGTGCTGGTGGATGACGAACTCCATCTGCCGCGACTGCTTGTCGGGTCGGAGGGGACGCTGGCGTTGTTTACGTCGGCGACACTGCATACGAGCCCGTTGCCGGCGCATCGTGGCGTGGTGATGCTGTTGTTCGGACACCTGGAACAGGCGACGGCGGCGGTCTGCCGGATCGCCGAGCAGCAGCCGAGTGCCTGTGATCTGATGGACCGCCGGCTGTTGTCGCTGGCGCGGGAAGCGGATCCACGATTCGCGTCTCTGATTCCACGGGCCGCGGAGGCGGGGCTGATCGTCGAACAGACGGGCTTTTCCGATGCGGAGGTGCGCGAGCGACTGCGGTCGGTCATTGCGGCAGTGCAGGAGGTTGATTCGTCTGCGGTGGTGGCTCAGGAGGCGTACGAGTTTGACGACGTCGAGTTGCTCTGGTCGTTGCCGACGCGCGTCGTGCCATTGCTGGCCGGCCTTAAGGGGACGACGCGTCCGCTGCCGATCTTCGAGGACATTGCGGTGCCGCCGGCCGTTCTTAACGAAGTACTGACGCGGGCACAGAAGGTGTTTCAGAAGCACGGGATCACCGCGTCTCTGTACGCACACGCTGCGACCGGCCAGCTTCACATGCGGCCGTTCCTGTCGCCGCCGGCGCGGGAGGACGGACCGCCGCTGGAGGCACTGGCGCGGGAGCTGTACGAGATGGTGGTGGCATGCGGCGGGACGATCAGCGGCGAGCATGGAGACGGGCTGGCGCGGACATCCTTCCTGCGGACGCAATATGGTCCTCTGTACCGGGTCTTCCAGCAGGTCAAGGACATCTTCGATCCACACAACCTGCTCAACCCGGGGAAGATTGTCAGCGACGATCCCCATCTGACGATCAAGCACTTCCGCGAACATCGGCAGGAAGAGAACGGACTGGTCGATCTGCAGCTGCGGTGGTCCGCCGAGCGGGTCAACGACGTCGCTTTGCGGTGTAACGGCTGCGGGACCTGCCGGACGCAGGATGCCGGGCTGCGGATGTGTCCGTTCTTCCGGAACGAGCCGCGGGAGGAAGCGAGTCCGCGGTCGAAAGCCAACGTCATGCGGGGTCTGCTGACCGGGCAGATTGGTGCGCGGGACATGGCGACCGATCCGGTCCGTGAGATGGCGGATCTGTGCTTCAACTGCAAGCAGTGCCAGCTGGAGTGTCCGTCGGCCGTGGATATTCCGCACCTGGCGATCGAGGCGAAGGCGGCCAGCGTTGCGGCCAACGGACTGAGCCGGGCCGACTGGATTCTCTCGCGGGCGCATTCGTTCGGGCAGCTGGGGTGTGCGCTGGCACCGGTTTCGAACTGGCTGCTGCACACGCGGTGGATGCGGTGGCTGGTGGAGAAGACGGTCGGGATCGCCCGGGAGCGGAAGCTGCCGACGTTTGCCCGCAAGCCGTTTCTGAAGGCGAGCCGGCGGCCGTGGGGCGACCCGGAGCGGGCGAAGCAGAGTCCGATCGTCTACTTCGTCGATCACTACGCGAACTATCACGATCCGGAGCTGGCCTGGGCGCTGGTGCGGATTCTGGAGCATCACGGCGCGAACGTCTACGTCCCGCAGGAGCAGACCGGTTCGGGAATGGCGATGGTCTCGGCGGGGGATCTCGAGGCGGCCCGGGAGCTGGCGGCGAAAAATGTGCGGATTCTTGGCGAACTGGCCCGGGAAGGTTCGACCATTGTGTGTACAGAGCCGGCGGCGGCCCTGTGCCTGCGGGACGAATATCCGTTGCTGCTGGATCACCCCGATGTCGGTCCGCTGTCGAGGCAGGTCCAGGATGCGGGGAGCCTGCTGTTGTCCTGGCATCGTGAAGGAAAACTGAGAACAGACTTTCGCGACATCGAGCGGGCGGTGGGATATCACACGCCGTGTCATTCGAAGGCCCTGCATCAGCCGGACGCCTATGCGACGCTGCTCAGTTTGATTCCGGGAATGCGGCTCCATAGAATCGAGAAGGGATGTTCGGGGATGGCGGGGGCGTTTGGACTGACGCGACACAACTTCGCGACATCTCTGGAGATCGGTGACGAGCTGATTGTCCGGATGCAGGAACCGGATCTGGAGCTGGGCAGCAGTGAGTGCAGCAGCTGCAAGATTCAGATGGAGCAGGGAACCCGGACTCCCACGCTGCATCCTCTCAAGTTGCTGGCCTATGCGTACGGACTGATGCCGGGCATCGCCCAGCGAATGCAGCCGGCCGGAAAGCGGTTGACGGTATCATGAACGTGAGTGTCCAACTGTTCGCACGGGCGCGGGATCTGGCGGGAGCCGGAAGCGTGTCGGTCGAGTTACCGGAAGGCGCGACGGTGGGCGATGTTCGCGCGGCGCTGGCGAAGGCGTATCCGGCATTGCAGCCGATCGCTCCGTCGCTGCTCGTAGCGGTCGATGCCGACTATGCGACCGATACGCAGCAGCTGCAGCCGGGGCAGGTCGTGGCATGCTTTCCGCCGGTCAGTGGTGGCTGAGCTGTTTCGGGACCGGATGGGGAATGAAGTGCCGGCCGGGCACCGGTGGCGACGGTGGTCTGTTCGCGATCACCGGGCAGCCGACGTGATCAGGGGCGGGGAGGAAAGATGGCGGAATCCGAGATGGTGCGTCTGACCCGCGAGGAGATAGATCACGCGGCACTGCTGGAGGAGGTGCGGACCCACGCGGCCGGTGCGGCAGTGCTGTTTGTGGGGACTGTCCGCGAGATGACCAACGGTCGTCAGACGATCGCGCTGGACTACGATGCCTATCCGGAGATGGCAATCGCGAAGATGCGGTCCCTGTGCGACGAGGCACTGGAACGGTTTCCCCTCACCGGTGTGCGGGTTGAGCATCGTCTGGGGCGGCTGGAGCTGGGAGACGTGAGCATCGCCGTTGCCGTCAGTTCGCCGCATCGCGCGGCCGCATTTGACGCGGTGCGGATGCTGATCGACCGGCTGAAGGAAGAGGTGCCGATCTGGAAGAAGGAAAACTGGGCTGACGGGTCGACCGAATGGGTGCATCCCGGACTCGACGGAGCGACGTCGCAGTCCGGACCGGGTGAGGAGGCCCGTCCATGACTGCGAACCTGGTCGACGGCTTTGGCCGCGTGCACAACAATCTGCGGATCAGCGTGACCGATCGCTGCAACATCCGCTGTTTCTACTGCATGCCGGCTGATCATGTGCAGTTCATGGACCGCAAGCACCTGCTGACGTTCGAGGAGATCGAACAGTGTGCCCGGGTTGCCGCGGGGCTTGGCGTCAACAAGATCCGGCTGACCGGTGGTGAGCCTCTGGTCCGTCGTGATCTGCATGTGCTGGTCGGCATGCTGACGTCGATCGAGGGGATCACCGATGTTGGCCTGACGACCAACGGCATTCTGCTCGCCGAGCAGGCCGAAACGCTGTATGCAGCGGGACTGCGGCGGCTGAACGTCAGTCTCGACGCACTTGATCCGGTAAAGTTCCGCGAAGTCACCCGGAGGGATGGCTACGAGAAGGTTGTCGAAGGAATCCAGGTGGCGCAGGAGGTCGGCTTCGATCCGATCAAGGTGAACGCGGTCGCCATTCGCGGCGTGACCGAGAGCGAGATCGTGCCGTTCGGTCAGTTCGCCCGTGAGACCGGCGTCGAAGTGCGGTTTATCGAGTACATGCCGCTCGACGCGGACAATGCGTGGGAGCGGGACAAGGTGCTGTTTGCCGGCGAGATCGTGCGGGTGCTTTCGGAGCAGATCGGGCCACTCGATCCGTTGCCGAATGACGATCCGACCGCTCCGGCAGTGGACTATGCGTTCGCGGACGGGATCGGACGGATCGGGTTTATCGCGTCGGTCAGCCAACCGTTCTGTGCGAGCTGCAACCGCTTCCGGCTGACGGCGGACGGCAAGTTGCGGAACTGCCTGTTCAGCCTGGAAGAGACCGATGTTCGGGCCCTGTTGCGGTCCGGATCGGGGGACGAGGCGATTGCCGAAGCGATGCGGCAGTCGGTTGCCGCGAAGTGGGAAGGGCACCAGATCAACTCGGCAACGTTCGTGCAGCCGGATCGTCCCATGTACTCGATCGGCGGCTGAGGAATTCACAGCGGGGGCCGCGGCTCAGTGTGCCGAAGCGGGCACCGTCAGCGGGACAGCAGGGAGAGACATGTCGACGTCACGAGAAGCGATACTGGGAAAGATCCGTCAGCACCTGCCTCAGGCGGTCGATCCGCCGCAATATGCGTTCGAGCCGATCCGGTACGACGATCCGATTGCGAAGTTCCGGGAAGTCCTGGAAGGGGTGGGCGGGGCCTGCGAACAGGTTGCCAGTGCCGAGGAGGCGAATGCCCGTCTGAAGGCGATTCCGCAGTACGCCGAGGCGTCGAAGACGTGCAGCCACGTCGAGGGAGTCGGCCAGAGCACGTTCGATCCGTATGCGGTGGATGATCCGCGGCAGCTCGAGGATGTCGACTTCGCGGTGCTGCCGGGGTATCTGGCGGTGGCGGAGAACGCGGCGATCTGGGTGACGGACGAGCCGGTTTCGCACCGTGTGCTGTACTTCCTGCCGCAGCATCTGGCTCTGGTCGTTCCCGCCGATCAGGTTGTCAGCAACATGCATGAGGCGTACGAGCGGATTGAGGTGGGGACACGTCCTCTGGGGACGTTCATCGCCGGTCCGTCCAAGACGGCCGACATCGAGCAGTCGCTGGTGATCGGAGCGCATGGCGCCCGGTCGCTGACGGTGTTTCTGGTGGAGGGGTGAGTCTTGAGGGGCGTGGCCTCAGACGCACGGCTCACAGGACCGGGGCAGAAGGCACGGCTCACAGAGCCGTGGCACGGTCTGAACGGTGACGGGGCACGGTCTGAACAGTGACGGGGCACGCGGTTGGGGCATCGAGTCGGGTGACCCGGAGGCGGTGACGAGGCTGGTGGCATGATGGACGATGGGGGCCGGATCTATCTCGACAATGCCGCCACGAGCTGGCCGAAACCGGATGCCGTCTATGCCGCGGTCGACCGCTATCAGCGGACTCTGGGCGTTGCCGTCGGCCGGGGGGCGACGCGGCTCGGGGCGGAGGTGCAGGGGATTGTCGATCGCTGCCGGCAGAGGGCGGCACGGCTGTTGAACGCGTCCTCGCCGGACCGGATCGTGTTCACGTTCAACGGGACCGACAGCCTCAACCTGGCTTTGCACGGCGTGGTGCAGCCGGGGGATCACGTCGTTTCGACGGTCGCTGAGCACAATTCGGTGCTGCGCCCCTTGCGGGACATGCAGGACCGGATCGGGATCGACGTGACGCTTGTCGGAGTCGACGAGTTCGGTCGCGTCGTTCCTGAGGACGTCGCTGCAGCGATGAGGGACGAGACGGCTCTGGTTGCGTTGACGCATGCTTCGAACGTGACCGGTGCGATCCAGCCGGTCGAGGACGTGGCCCGGATCGTGGCCGACAGCGGTGCGCTGTTTCTGCTGGATGCGGCGCAGACGGCCGGTCATCTGCTGATTGATGTCTCGGAGCTGGAGGTCGATCTGCTCGCCTGTCCGGGACACAAGGGACTGCTGGGTCCATTGGGGACAGGACTGTTGTACGTGCGGCCGGGCGTCGAACGACGGCTGTGGCCGACGCGTCAGGGGGGAACCGGTTCCCGCAGTGAAGACGACCGTCAGCCTGAGACGCTTCCGGATCGCTATGAGTCAGGCAACCACAATGCCCCGGGGCTGGTCGGACTCGAGCAGAGCCTGGCGTGGCTGGAACCGCAGGAACCAGGGCGACTGCGGGCGCACGAGGTCGAGCTCACGGAGCGGTTGCTGAGCGGTCTGAGTGTGATTGAGAATGTTCGCACCTACGGGCCGCCCGCCGGGGAGCGCGTCGGTGTGGTCAGCTTCAATCTCGAGGGGATGGAGCCGCAGGTCGTTACGGGCCTGCTGGACGAGAGCTTTGGCATCGAGACGCGAGCGGGGCTGCATTGTGCGCCGCAGATGCACGTGGCGCTCGGGACGGCGGCCGCGGGCGGGACCGTACGGATGAGTGTCGGTCCGATGACGACGCCCGAAGAGATCGACGCGGCGATTGACGCAGTGCAGCAACTGGCCGTCGCCTTCTGAACCGGCACCCAACCGTTCAGGCCGTCTTGGCGTTGTCGAGCGGGACCAGCTTGGGGACAGGAAACTGCAGGCCCAGGACGCCGCCATGCAGCTTCGAAAGCGTCTGGAAGTTGTGCCGGAGGAAACTGTAAAGCGACGGATCGGGCCGCATGTCGAGATAGTGAGTGGCGAGCCGATCCATCTCGGCGTCGTATTCCTGCTGGCTGTGTGAGTGGACGTGATAGCGTCCTTCGAAGCGGCGGATGTCGCCATCAAACCGCGGGCTGATGTGGTACAGCTCGTGGAGGATGGTGATCATCTTCTCGCGGAAGGACTGGTCGAGAAACCGCGGCAGATAGAACGTGAGGATGTAGAGCATCTCGCGTTCGCTGTGGTAGAGCCGCTGGACCGTCCAGGTCCGACCACTCCGCTGGGTGGTGAGCGTGCCCCCTTCGAATCGCATGGGGGTGAGTTTGGCCTGCAGGCCATGCAGAGCCCGGCTGCGGGTCTGAGCGAACCCGACGGCGACACGGCTCATGTCGATATGAAGAAAGTCGTCCAGACGGCAGGTGATATCGTCACACAGCCGGGACATTGCCGCGGTGAAGTCGAACGGATGCAGGCTCTTCGCCATCGGGAATTCCTTTTCCCCAAAGGCAAACTGAAGGGCGCGGCTGCATCTGGCTCTGCCAGCAGCCACGCCCCGTAGTTTCTTGCTTCACTCCGCGGCAGTTCACCGTCGCCACGGTGACGCTGGCCCAATGGACCGATCGGCACTCAGGGTGCCAATCGGGTGCGGGCTACTCTTCGCTCTTCTTCTCTTCGTCGCCGGCGTCCGCTTCGGTCGAAGCTTCGGCAGACTCGTCGGTCTGTGCTTCTTCGCCAGCGGGGGCTTCCGAGGTCACTTCTTCCGATTCGGTCGCTTCGGACGACGCTTCTTCTTCAGTCGATTCCTCGACCACGACCGGAGCCGAAGCGCGGCGTTTCTCGCGATCGCGTTCGCCGACGAACTCGATCAGCGACTTGCGACCGCCATCACCCAGGCGAACTTCCGCCAGGTCGATGACGCGGGTGTATCCACCATCGCGATCTGCGAACCGCTCGGCGAGCTCATCGAAGAGGATGTCGACGGCTTCGTCATCGCGAAGCAGCGAGAAGGCACGACGCCGGTAGGCCAGGGCCGGTGCGATCCGCTGGTTCCACTGCTGCCAGCGATCGGACTTGCGCCAGCTCTTCCACTCATCGGAGTTCCGCTCGGCGTCGGTGGCGAACTCTTCGGCCGCTTCGAGGTGGGGCTGCGCCTTCTTGCCCATCGTGATGAGCTTTTCGATGAAGGGGCGCAGTTCCTTCGCCTTGGCCTGCGTGGTGATGATCCGTCCGGGGACGGCGGGACGATTCGGTTCGTCCTCATCGACGCGGACCGAGCGGATCAGGCTGACGGCCATGTTGCGGAACATCGCCTTGCGGTGCGAGGCGTTCCGGCCCAGTTTTCTTCCACGTACGCGGTGTCTCATCTTCTCGTTGCCATTCCAAAATGCGGTGCCGCTGGCCGCTTGAGCCGCAACAGGCGCGATCTGTTCGCTTTGTTGAACGCCGAACCCCCCGGGGGGGAGACGGATTACTGGGACATCGGCGACTGCTGGGGAACCCGCATCCCCAGGCGAAGCCCGATCGCCCCGAGCCGCTCGCGAACCTCGATGAGGGTGGTCTCGCCGAAGTTCCGAACCTGAAGCAGCTGGTCTTCGGTCCGGCCGACGAGATCGCGGACGGTGTTGATTCCTTCCGACTCGAGACAGTTGGTAGCCCGCACCGAGAGGTTGAGTTCGGCGAGGCTCTGTCCGAGCTTCTCTTCGAGTTCGAGGTCGATCGGAGCGTAGCCGGTCGCCTCGAGCATTCCCTTGAGGCCGGCTTCCGGGGGAAGTTCCGGTCCAGGCTCGCGGTAGTTGATGAACGGGTTGAGGTGCTTGCGAAGGATCTTCGCGGCCTCGACCATGGCCATCTCGGGCGAGACGGTGCCGTTCGTCCAGATCTCCAGGGTCAGTTTATCGTAGTTGGTGCGCTGACCGACCCGGGTGTCTTCGACCTTGTAGCGGACGCGGGTGACCGGGGAGAAGGCGGCGTCGAGCGGGATGGCCCCGAGTTCGGGCATCTTCTCGTACTGCTCGCTGGCGGGGACGTATCCACGGCCATTCTCGACGGTCAGCTCCATGCTGAGCGGGACATCGTCGGTCATCGTGGCGATGATCAGGTCCTTGTTGATCACTTCGACCTGGTCGTCGGTGATGACGTCGGCTCCGGTGACAACGCCGCGTTCGTGCTTTTCGATCCGCAGGGTCTTGGAGGTAGTGCTGACGTTCTTGACGACGAGCGACTTGAGGTTGAGGCAGATGTCCGTAACGTCTTCGACGACACCGGGGATGGTGGTGAATTCGTGCTGGACGCCCGCGATCTTGACGCGGGTGACCGCGCTTCCCTCAAGGCTGGAGAGCAGGATCCGCCGCAGGCTGTTGGCGATGGTGTGGCCGAACCCGCGTTCGAAGGGTTCGGCGACGAAGGCGCCATAGCTGAGGGACTGCTCGCCGGCCGGGACGACGCGACTGGGCAGTTCGAGATTTCGCCAACGGATTCTCATGGTAACGACTCCTCGTCAGACGTGGCGGGCAGCAGCGCTGACGTCACTGTGGGGGCGGCTCGACGGAAGGTGCTGCGGGATCAGACGCGGCGCTTCTTGCGGGGACGGCAGCCGTTATGCGGGAGCGGCGTGACGTCTTCGATGCTCTTGATCGAGATGCCCGAGATCTGCAGGCCGGTGATGGCACTTTCGCGTCCGGATCCGGGGCCCTTGACGCGGACCTCCATTTCCTTGACGCCGAACTTGCGTGCGCGGTCGGCACACGTTTCGGCGGCGCGCTGGGCAGCGAAGGGGGTGCTCTTGCGGGACCCCTTGAAGCCGGACGTACCGGCGGTTGCCCAGCAGAGCACGTCACCGTTCGTGTCGGTGATCGTCACGGTGGTGTTATTGAACGTCGCCTTGATATGGGCAACCGCTCGCGTGACATTACGGCGTGTACGCTTCTTCTTTGCCTTGGCCACCTTCCAACCTTCTTGTCAGAAACCGAGACGGCAACGCCTCTGCAACTGCCGGGGCGATGCCGTGGATGTAACCGGTGCGGTCATCAAAGGGGGAGAGCCCACGGGTGAGTGACGCCGTGGGCCAGGGCGGGTACGAACGGGTGTACCCGGCCGGACCGTCAGTGCCGCATGTCCTTGACGCCCTTCTTGCCGGCGACGGTCTTCTTGCTACCCTTGCGGGTGCGGGCGTTGGTCTGTGTATTCTGTCCGCGAACCGGCAGGTTACGCCGGTGGCGGATGCCGCGGTAGCTGGCGATGCTCTTCAGACGGGAGATGTTCTCCTGCGTCTGCCGGCGGAGCTGACCTTCGACAACGTACTCGTTATCGAGGGCACTGTTGATCCGCTGGATATCATCGTCGCTCAGTTCGCGGGCGCGGCGATGGGTATCAAGGTCGAGGCGGCGGCAGATTTCAATCGCCTTCGCTTCGCCGATCCCGTGCAGATACTGCAGGGAGATGTAGGTCGGCTTGTCGTTGGGAATGTCAACACCCAGAACACGAGGCATATCTGCAGCTTTCTCCTGATGTCACCGATACTGCTGGAACGTCACAAATGCCGGGGACCATATGGACCGGTCCGATCAACCCTGCCGCTGCTTATGGCGGGGGTTCGCGGAGCAGATGACGAAGTTCCTACCTTTGCGACGCACAATCTTGCAGCTTTCGCAGATGCGCTTGACGCTCGATCGCACCTTCATGGCGATGTCTTCTCCGGGCCGGCCGCTCTGGCTGCCAGAGGGCTGCGGCGGCATTGAGCATGTGATGGACACGATGGACCGTCCCCGAGGGGACGTTTCGAGTCGGACGATTATAAACAGCACGTGAGGCAACCGGCAAGGATCGCCCCTGTCAAAATTCTTCCGGAACTCCAATTGACAGGTTGACGCGGGTCAGTCGGACGCTCCGACTCCTTGCGTCAGCACTTCGACCCCGGTCGGTGTCACCGCGAACGTGTGCTCGAAATGCACGCTGGGACGGCCGTCGACGGTGACCGCGGTCCAGTGATCATCGAGGACCCGAAACCGGTAGCTGCCGGCGTTGATCATCGGCTCGATGGCCAGGACCAGGCCGGGCCGGATGTCGAAGTCGGTGTGCTGGAGCCGCTTGTCGAAGTAGTTGGGAACCTGCGGGGATTCGTGCATTTCGCGGCCGATTCCGTGACCGACGAAGTCGCGAACCAGCGAGAACCCCGCCTCGTCCACGAGGGCCATCATTTCCGTGGCGACCTGGGACCACTTCTGGTGTTTCTCGAGCCCGTTGCGGACGAGTTCGATTGAGGCGACGCCGATGTCGGCGAGCCGGGTCTTTTCGTCATCGAGCTGGCCGACGCGGTAGGTCCAGGCGGCGTCGCCGCACCACCCATTGACGCGGCAGCCGGTGTCGACGCTGAGGAGGTCACCCTCCTGGAGGACGTAGTCTCCGGGGATGCCGTGGACGATCTGCTCGTTGACGCTCATGCAGGTGACGGCGGGGAAGGGTACGGTGCCAGGCACGCCCTTGAAGAGTGGCGTCGCGCCTTCCTCTTCAAAGAATGTCTCGACGGCGGCATCGAGTTCGCCGGTCGTCACGCCGGGGGCAATTCGGTCGCGGACGATGCGATGGGCCTGCGCGACCAGTTGGCCGGCCTGGCGCATCAGTCGGATCTCGCGACGGCTCTTGAGGGTGATCACACCTGCACCTTGAACGCAATGACCCGGCAGTGAAGGGACTGCCGGGTCGTCTGTGAATGCTGTGTCGTCGACGGCGATGCGTCGAGGTCGGGGTCAGGCCTCTTCGTTCTCGAGGAGACCGGCCTTGTTCCGCATGACGAGGTGGCTGTCGATCTTCTGGATGAGGTCAAGGGCCACGGACACGACGATGAGCAGTCCCGTTCCGCCGTAGAAGCTGGCGATCAGGAACGAGATGTTCATGCTGGTGGCGACGAGCGTCGGGATGATGGCCACGACCGCGAGGAACCCTGCACCGACGTAGGTGATTCGCATCATCACCTGTTCAAGGTAGTCGGCGGTACGCGAGCCGGGGCGATATCCGGGAACGAAGCTGCCGTAGTCCTTCAGGTTGTCAGCCATGTCCTTCGGGTTGAAGGTGATGGCAGTCCAGAAGTAGCAGAAGAAGTAGATCAGGGCGATGTAGCAGAGGTTGTAGATGAAGCCGCGGCCCTGTCCGCTGAATGTCGCCGCCAGGTTCGTCATGATCGACGAATTGGGGAACTGCTGACTGAGCCAGCTGAAAGCGAACATGGGGAACATGAGCAGGCTGGATGCGAAGATGATCGGCATCACGCCGGCCTGGTTCACCCGGAGCGGCAGGAACTGACGCTGTCCGCCGAGAATGCGGCGTCCCCGGACGTGCTTGGCACTCTGGATCGGGATTCGCCGCTGTGCCTGGGTCATGGCGATGACCGCGACCACGACGCCGACGAAGAGCATGCCGAGCAGCAGGAGCTTGTCGATACCGGCTTCGGTGCCGAGACCGATGTTCAGGGAACCACCGCTGAAGGCGGGCCTGAGGAGCTGGACGCCGGCCCCGGGCATCTGGGCGAGGATGCCGGCCATGATGAGCAGGCTGATCCCGTTACCGATGCCGTACTCGTCAATCTGTTCCCCGATCCACATGAGCAGGACGGTTCCTGCGGTCATGGTGACGGTGCCGACGAGGTGGAAGAACCAGGTATCGTATTGTTCGATAATCAGGCCGCTACCGGTGCCGAGGCCGCCTCGCAGCATCTGGATCCAGAAGTAACTCTGGCCCAGGCAGATGACGACTGTTGCGTACCGCGTATATTCGTTGATCTTCTTGCGGCCCGCCTCACCTTCTTTCTGCAGCTGTTCGAGTGGTGGATAGACGGTTCCGAGCAGCTGGAAGATGATCGATGCCGAGATGTATGGCATGATCCCCAGGCCGAAGATCGTGGCGTTCCCGAGCTGCGAGGCCGAGAAGAGGGCCACGACCTGCATCATCTGACCGATGGAACCCTGCTGCTGCGAGAGTCGCTGCAGCATTTCGCCGAACTGCTCCTGATCGATGAAGGGGAGCGGGATGGCGAATCCCATGCGATAGACGGCCAGGAGGATCAGCGTGAGGATGATCTTCTGGCGCAGTTCGGGGATGCGGAAGATGCTGAGCAGTCGCGAAAACATGGGTCGTCGTCCTTACGCCCTCGCGGAGGGAGTCAGACAGGTCGGGCCAGCGGGTGTGAACTGATCAACACGTGGTCCGGTCCTGGTCTCCGCGTGGTGGAGCCTCGTCCGTGCCAGCCGATGGTAGCGTGCTACGACAGTCGCCGGGCCTCACCGTGTTACGGGCGCCTACAGGAGTCGTTCGATGGAACCCCCGGCGGCGGCGATCTTCTCCTCGGCGGAGCGGGAGAAGCGGTGAGCCTGGACGGTGAGCTTCTTTTTGAGTTCACCGTTGCCGAGAATCTTGATGCAGTCGAACCGTCCCTTGGCGAGCCCGCGCTGGGCGAGGGTTTCGGGGCTGACGACATCGCCGTCACCGAATCGTTCCTCAAGCACGGACACGTTGATGGCGAGGACTTTATCCGCAAATGCGGCGTTGTTGAAGCCCCGTTTGGCGATCATGCGGAACAGGGGCATCGTACCACCGACGAAGCCGGGGCGGCGGGACGAGCCGGAGCGGCTGCCGTAGCCCTTGTGGCCACGTCCACAGGTCTTCCCGTGACCGGAACCGAGCCCGCGACCGACGCGCTTGCGTTTGCGGTTCTTCTGAATCCCGCGGTGTACATCATCGAGGATCATTAGAGTTCCACTCCTCGCAGGCGAGCGACTTCTTCGCGCGTCCGCAGCTGATTGAGAGCATCAAAGGTGGCCTTCACCAGGTTGACGGGGTTGTTGGACCCGTAGCTCTTGGTGAGGATGTCCTTGACTCCGAGCGATTCGACCACGGAGCGGACGGCAGCACCGGCGATGATGCCGGTACCGGGACTGGCCGGCATGAGCAGGACGCGGGCGGCGCCGAAGCGACCCTTCACCTGGTGGGGGATTGTCGTCCCGTTGAGGGAGACGTTGGCCATGCGGCGGTTGGCCTGCTTGGTCGCCTTGTCGACGGAAGCGGGAACTTCCGTCGCCTTGCCATAGCCCCAGCCGACGCGGCCGTTCTCGTCACCGACGACGACCAGAGCGGCGAAGCTGAAGCGGCGTCCACCCTTGACCACGCACGCACAGCGGCGGATCTGGATCACCTTTTCCGGGGATGTCGAAGCCGTTGCCATTGTCACTCCCGACGGCCATCACGGCCGTGCTGTCTTCGCCAGGCCGCGTAAAACCGCAGTGTTACGAAAGTTGTTCTAGAAATCCAGACCGCCCTTGCGGGCAGCCTCTGCCAGGGCCGCGACACGGCCATGGTACCGGTAGGAACCACGGTCGAAGGCGACTTCCTTGATGCCCTTTTCGGCGGCACGCTGTGCGACGGTTTCGCCGACGCGGGTCGCTGCGTCGCAGTTGCCCTGATAGGTGCCGGCACCCCCCAGGTCCTTCTCGGCCGTGCTGGCCGAGACGAGGGTCACGCCGGCGACATCGTCGATGATCTGGGCGTAGATATGCTTGTTGCTGCGGAAGATGGTCAACCGGGGCCGGCCGGTCGCGCGGACGCGGTTCCGGACACGGAACTGACGACGCTGCCGCTGCTTGGCAATCTTCTTTTCGAGTCTCATGGCGAAGACGCCTTCTGGTTACGTCAGACGACTGTTGTTTGCTGTGGAGGTCGAGGGGATCGGCGGGACCGCTCAGGCGGCCTGCGGTGCCGATCAACCGCCGGCGAACGCCTTACCGGCCTTGCGGCGAACCTGCTCGTCCGAGTACCGGATTCCCTTGCCCTTGTAGGGCTCGGGCGGACGGACGCGGCGGATGTTCGCGGCGAACTGACCGACCTGGTGCTTGTCGATGCTCTTGAGGTGGATCTGGGTCGGCGAGGGGACCTGGCAGTCGACCAGCTCCGGGATGGGGAGCCGGACGGTGTTGGCGAAGCCAACCTGCAGGGCGAGTTCCTTGCCGTTGATCGTGGCGTTGTATCCGACGCCGACGATCTCGAGTTTCTTCTCGAACGGCTTCTGGACGCCCTGGACCATGTTATTGATGATGGCGCGGGTCAGGCCGTGGAGGGCACGGTCCTCGGAGGAGTCCGAGGGGCGCTCGACGGTGATGACGCGCTGCTCTTCGTCCCAGCTGACGTTCATCCGGGGATGGTGCTGGAAGGAGAGTTCGCCGTTCGGTCCCTTCACGCGGACATCGTTGCCGTTGATGGCAATCTCGACGCCGGCGGCGACTTCGACGGGTTTTTTACCGATTCTGGACATTGCTGTGTGCGATCCTTAAGCAACTCGGGGCCGAGCCCGATCCGGCCGTTCTGCCAATACCGGATCAGTAGATCCGGCAGAGGATCTCGCCGCCGACGTGCTTGGCGCGGGCCTCGCGGCTGCTGAGCACGCCCTGGTTGGTGGACAGAATGGTGATGCCGAGGCCCTGGAGGACTTCGGGGATGTCTTCGCTGCCGGAGTAAACACGACGTCCGGGCTTGCTGACGCGGTCGATCTTCTGGATGACGCGTTCGCCGTTGGGCCCGTACTTGAGGTTGATCCGCAGGATGCCCTGGGGCTCCTGTTCGATGACCTCGAAGTCCCAGATGTAGCCTTCGCGCTGCAAGGTTTCGGCGATGCCGATTTTCACCTTGGAGACGGGGATGTCAACAAAGGGGCGCTCGATGTGGACCGCATTGCGGATCCGTGTGAGCATGTCTGCAATCGGGTCGGTCATCATGGCTTCGTGAATCCTGTCCAGGCGCGGCTGCCGGGTGAGGGTTGCCGCAGCGGAGCCGCGTCGCGGCTCACCAGCTGGCTTTCTTGGCTCCCGGGATCATTCCATCGAGGCAGAGGTTGCGGAAACAGATCCGGCAGATCTGGAATTTGCGGTAAACGGCGCGGGGACGTCCGCAGAGCTGGCAGCGGCGTTCGCTGCGAGTGCTGAACTTCGGCGTCCGGTTTGCCTTGGCGATCTTTGACTTGCTGGCCATGCCTGTGCTCTTGCTGTCTGTGTACTCTGGTGGCGGGTCAGGCCGACAACTCACGCTTGAACGGCATGCCGAACTCACGCAGCAGCATGCGGGCCTCATCGTCGCTCCGGGTGGAGGTGACGATGGCGATATTCATTCCCTGCACGTGCTTCACCTTGTCGGGATCGACTTCGGGGAAGACCAGCTGTTCGCTCAGGCCCAGGCTGTAATTGCCGTTGCCGTCGAACGCCTTGTCGCTCAGACCCCGGAAGTCCCGCACGCGGGGCAGGACGAGTGTGATCAGGCGATCAAGGAACTCGTACATCCGCTCCTTGCGGAGGGTGACCCGGCAACCGATCTCCATTCCTTCGCGAAGACGGAACTGTGAGATCGAGGTCTTGGCACGGGTGACCGCCGGCTTCTGTCCGGTGATCTTGGTCATGTCGCTGAGCGCCTCATCGAGGACCTTGCGATCCTGGATGGCGCGGCCGACCCCCATGCTGACGACGATCTTTTCGATCTTCGGGAGCGAATGAGGATTGGTGCGCCCCAGCTCCTGGGAGAGCTTGGGGAGGATTTCCGATTTGTATTGTTCCGCCAGCCGGGCCATGTGCACGGGTCTCCGTCACTTCTCCGCGTATGCCTTTCGCGGCGGGCTGACCCGTCCGACCGAGGTCCCGCAGCGTTTACAGAAACGTTCCTTCGCGCCGTCTTCGGTGTACCGCACGCCGATGCGGCTCCCCTTCTGGCACGACTCACAGTAGTAGACGACGTTGCTGCTCTGGATGGGCATTTCCATCCGGAGGCGACCGCCCTGGGGACTCTTGGGGTGTCCCCGACGCACGTGCTTGTAGACCAGGTTCACGCCTTCGACGATGAGCCGCTGGCCGCCGTCGAGCACCTGAGTCACGCGGCGCGGGGTGAGCCCCTTGTCGTCGCCGACGGTCACGAGAACCGAGTCGTTGCGCTGGATCTTCATTGTTCAGACCACCTCACTCGCGAGGCTGACAATCTTCATGAACCGCCGTTCGCGAAGTTCACGGGCGACCGCACCGAAGATGCGGGTGCCGCGCGGGTTGCCGTCGCCGTCCACGAGCACGATCGCGTTGCGGTCAAAGCGAACGTAGCTGCCGTCGGAGCGACGGGTTCCCTTCTTGCAGCGGACGATGACGCCGCGGGTGACACGGCCGGCACGGACCTGGTCGGGAGCACCGGCGATCGCCTTCTGGACGCTGACGACCACGATGTCGCCCAGTCCCGCGGTGCGGCGACCGGTTCCGCCGAGCACGCGAATGCAGCGGACCACCTTGGCACCGGTGTTATCCGCGACATCGAGCAATGTCTGCATCTGGATCATGTGGCCGCCCCTTCCGCTGCTTCAGACTCGCCTTCGGTGGCGGCGAGTTCTTTTTCCTTCGCGGCTGCCGCACGCAGGTCGGCGGCAGCGGAGATGACGCGGACGAGCTCCCACCGCTTGAGGCGGGAGTAGGGTCGGGACTCGATGATCTCGACCGTGTCACCTTCGTGCGAGTCGTTGTTCTCGTCATGCACGTGGCAGACGGTCCGTCCCCGGACGATCTTGCCGTACTTTGGATGCGGAAACAGTCGCTTCACCTCAACCCGACGGGTCTTGGAGTTCTTGTCGCTCGTGACCGTTCCGATCAGTCGCTTTCTCATTCTTGCCTACCCACCTGTGGTCACGCTGACGGCTGTTCGGAGCTGACAGCGCCAAGCTGTCGCTCGTGGGCAATGGTCTTGATCCGGGCGATCTCACGACGAAGCTTGCGGAGGTTGCTGGGAGCATCGAGCTTTTCGGTCGACGCCTGGAATCGCAACCGGAACAGGTCCTGCTGAGCTTCCTTGAGTGCGAACTCAAGCTGCTCGTCGTTCATTTCCCGAAGTTCCGCTGCCGAAGTCATTTCTCCGCCTCGCCAATCCAACGCCAATGATTCTCTTCAGGCGGCTCCGATGAGCCGCCTTTGTCTGTGTCAGCCAATCGGTCGCCGTTCGACGAACCGCACGCGGACCGGCAGCTTGTGGGCGACACGGTTGAAACAGTCGCGTGCCGCGTCGCGGCTGGCCCCTGCGATTTCGAACAGGACGGTTCCGGGACGCACGATGGCGACCCAGTGGTCCGGTTCACCCTTACCCTTACCCATTCGCGTTTCGAGCGGACGGGCCGTGACGGACTTGTCAGGAAAGATCCGGATGTAGAGCTTTCCGTCGCCACGGATGTACTGGTTGGCAGCGATACGGCAGGCTTCGATTGTCGTGGCGGAGATGTGGCCAGGCTGCATTGCCTGGAGACCCCATTCGCCGAAGACAACCGTGTTCCCGCGCGTTGCGTTACCTTTTATGCGACCTCTTTGGCTTTTGCGGTGTTTGACCCGCTTTGGCATGAGTGCCATCGCCGCTCTCCTCGTCTGCGTAGTCCCCTAAGTCAACCCACACCTTCACTCCGATGATTCCCTGGCCGGTCTTGGCGACGGCAAAGCCGTAGTCGACATGACGGCGAAGGGTGGACAACGGAATGGAGCCGCGGCTGGCCTTTTCTTTCCGCGACATTTCGGCACCGCCAAGGCGGCCAGACAGTTCAATCTTGACTCCGTGGACGCCGGCTTCCATGACCTGGTCAAGCGTCCGCTTGACGGCCCGACGGAAGCTGCCGCGTTTCTGGAGCTGCTGTGCGATATCCTCGGCCACGAGGGTCGCACTGCGGTACGCGTTGTTCACTTCGACGATTTTGACTTCCATCCGCCGGCCGGTCAGGTCTTCGAGCCGCCCTTTCAGGCGATCGATCTCCTGGCCCTTGCGGCCGATGACGATCCCGGGACGCGCGGTGTGCAACAGCACGACCACGGAGTCGCGGGTCCGTTCGATCTCGACGCGTTCGATCGCTGCGGAGCGGTATTCGCTCTTGATGAACCGCCGGATCTTCTGGTCCTCGACCAGGAGGGAGCCGAACTCCCGCTTGGGCGCGTACCAGCGGCTGCGCCAGTCTTCGACGACGCCGATGCGAAATCCGGTCGGTCGCGTCTTCTGCCCCATGACTAGTTCCTGCTGTATGACCTGACGGTCACGAAAATGCCTCGGGTCCGGGACCCGTTGGATAAACTGTCTGCGAGCCGGGCACGAGGTGCGCGACGCACGACATGCCGCAGCGAATGAGCCCTAATTCACTTCGGGGGCATCGATCCCGACGCGAATGTGTGAAAACCGTTTCTTGATCAGGAAGGCCATGCCTCGGGCCCGCGGCTGGAGCCGCTTGAACATCGGGCCGCCATCGACGCGGGCTTCGACGATCTTGAGCCGTTCGACGTTGCGTGCTCCGCGATCCTCTGCGTTTGCCGCGGCACTCTTGAGCACCTGTTCGAGGAACCGTGCTCCGCGGTTGGGGAGGTAGCGGAGGGCGTCGAGGCCTTCCTGGACGGTCATACCGCGAACGAGATCGGCGAATGGCCGGACCTTCGTCGCAGAGATCCGTGCGAACTTGTGAGTTGCCTTAACCGTTGCCATCGTTGTCAGCTCCGCCCAGGGGGCACGCGACCGAGCGCGTTGTCCTACCTTGATCCCTTAGCACCGTGCCCACGGAACGTACGCGTCGGCGCGAACTCGCCGAGCTTGTGCCCGACCATTTCCTCGGTGACGTAGACCTGCACATGATGGCGGCCGTTGTGCACGAGGAAGGTGTGGCCGATGAACTCTGGTGAGATCGTCGAGCGTCGTGCCCAGGTTTTGATCGGTTCCTTGCGTCCGCCGGTTTCGAGCCGCTCAATCTTCTTGAGCAGCTTCTCGTCGACGTAAGGACCTTTCTTCAGCGACCGCCCCATCGGATCAACCTTTGATGATACCCGCGAACTGCGAGTGCCCTGTTAACTGTGTCAAACCTTCAACTGACCATAACGCCGCGACTTACGACGGCGAATGATCGCCTTCGACGACGGCTTGCGACGCTTGCGGGTGTTGCCACCCTTGGCGAGCTTGCCGGTCGGGCTGCAGGGATGGCGACCACCGGAGTTGCGGCCTTCACCACCACCCATCGGGTGAGCGACCGGGTTCATCGCGGTACCGCGAACGTGCGGGCGACGACCCTTCCACCGTTTGCGGCCGGCCTTACCCAGGACCACCTTCGAATGATCGGTATTGCCAATCTGTCCGATCGTCGCCCGGCAGCTGCTGGGCAGACGACGAACTTCGCCGGACGGCAGGGTGATCTGGGCCCACTGCTTCTCGCGGGCGTTGATCACGGCGGAGGTGCCTGCACTGCGGCAGAGCTGGCCACCCCGTCCGGGCTGCATTTCAATGTTGTGGATCTCGGTCCCCGGCGGGATCTTGGCGAGCGGGAGGCAGTTGCCCACCTTCGGCTCGGCCGCTTCGCCGCTCTCGATCGTGTCGCCGGCCTTGAGGCCGTTGGGGGCGATGATGTAACGCTTCTCGCCGTCCTCGTACTCGAGCAGGGCGATGCGGGCGGACCGGTTCGGATCGTATTCGACGTACGTGACCTTGGCGGTCATGCCGTCCTTGTCCCGCTTGAAATCAATCATGCGGTACAGCTTGCGGTGTCCGCCGCCGCGATGCCGGACGGTGATCTTGCCCTGGTTGTTTCGACCACCCTTGCGGGTCAGCCGCTTGGTGAGCGACTTCTCGGGGCGCTTCTTGCGATCGGTGATCTCCGCGAAATCGCTCACGGAGGCCCCGCGTCGTCCGGCGCTGGTCGGCTTGTAGTGTCGCAAACCCATGGTTGTAACCTGCTATTCCGTAATGACCCCGACGGGCAGTTGGACGCCGCGTTCAATCAGAAGAAGGAGATCCGGTCTTCGTCGTGAAGCTGAACGATCGCCTTCTTCCAGTCGCGGGTGTATCCGACGCTCATCTTGTGGCGTCGCGGCTTGCCCTTGCGATTCTGCGTCCGCACGTCCACGACCCGCACGTCCCACAGTGCCTCGACGGCGGCGCGGATGTCGTGCTTGGTGGCGTTGGGATTCACTTCGAAGCTGTAGGCATTCAGTCGTTCGGACTGATGCGTTCCCTTCTCGGTGACCAGTGGCCGCACGATAATCTGGTGCGGTTCGAGCTGAATTCCGTTGTTGTTCGCTGCCATCTCTAACCCTTCCCAGGCTACCGGAGGCGATCGTGAGGGATGTCTCAGCTGGCGACGCCACGCAGGCGGTCCAGGGCGTCCTTCGTCACCACGAGCCTCTTCTGCCGCAGGAGGTCGTATGCGTTGAGGTCGGTGCAGACCGAAACGCGGAGATCTTCGATGTTGCGGGCTGACTTCCAGACCGTTGCGTCATGTTCCGGGATGGCCAGGAGGACGCTGTCCCCGTTGATGCCGATCGCCTTGAGGACGCCGGCAACAACCTTCGTCTTGGGTTCCGCGACGGAGAGCGAATCGAGAACGATCGCTTCGCCATCCTGGAACTTGCTGAGCAGGGCCATGCGGGTCGCCAGGCGAACCGCCTTACGGGGGAGCCGGTAGCCCCAGTCCTTCGGACGACGGGGGAAGGCACGGCCACCACCGACGCGAACGGGCTGACGGCGGTTACCCATACGGGCCCGACCGGTTCCCTTCTGCCGATACAGTTTCTTCGTGCTGCCGATCACCTCGCCACGGGACTTCTGACGGACCGTGCCGACGCGACGGTTGGCTTCGTACATGACGACAACGTCATGGAGAAGCTGCTTGTTGATGCCCGGTGCGAGTTCTGCGGGATCGAACTCGTACGTACCGAGTTCGGCACCGGACATGTCTTTGACTGGAACGGAAATCATTACGGCACCACCTTACCGACGAGCAGGCTCAACGGCCTCCGGGAACCTACCTAGCCACACTTGTTTGTGGGCCGAACCAACACATACCCACCATTGGGCCCCGGAATGGCGCCCTTGACGACAATCATGTTGTTTTCAGGGTCGATGCGGACGACTTCGAGTGCCCGCACGGTCGACCGGGCGTTTCCGTACTGGCCGGCCATTCGCGTTCCCTTGAGGACGCGACTGGGGTCAGCACTCATGCCGATCGAACCAGGACGACGGTGCACCTTCTTGACACCGTGGCTGGCCCGCTGACCGGCGAAGTTGTGCCGCTTCATGACGCCGGCGGTACCACGCCCCTTGGACGTGCCGACAACGTCGACCTTGGCCACACCGTCGAAGACGGATGCGTCAAGGACCTGTCCGACTTCCACCTCGACGGATTCGCCGTCGGTGCGGAACTCGCGAATGAACCGCTTGGGCTCGCAACCGGCCTTGGGCACCGTGTCGATGCCTGCGGCCTGGCGGGCCTTCTGACGATTACTGGAGAGCTGGACGACGTGCCCACGCTCGGCCCGGGAGGCACGATTGCGAACCCGCTGATCCGCCGGACGCTCCAGGTCCCGGTCACTGAGCTTGTCGTCGAAGCCGACCTGAACCGCGGCGTAGCCGTCACGCTCCACCGTCTTCACCTGCAACACCGTGCAGGGGCCGGCTTCAATGACGGTGACGGGGACGATCGTGCCGTCTTCCCGGTACACCTGCGTCATGCCAACTTTGCGACCCAACAGTCCTACCGCCATGATTCCACCTTCTCAACCCGGAGCGGAGAGAAACACCACCCGCGAGCGACCGAGACCCACCTGCAGGGCGGGTCCAACGGAGTCGAGGAAACAAGGTCAACCAGCGTCAGCTGGCGGCCTTGATTTTGATATCAACACCAGCCGGAAGCGACAGCTTGTTCAGCGCGTCAATCGTCTTTCCGGTCGGCTGAATAATGTCAACGAGGCGTTTGTGAGTGCGAATCTCAAACTGCTCACGTGACTTCTTGTCGATGTGCGGGCTCCGCAGCACCGTGTAGCGCTCAATGCGCGTCGGCAGTGGGATCGGCCCGTGCACAATCGCCCCGGTCCGCTTGGCCGTGTCGACAATTTCACTTGCCGACTGGTCGAGGACCGTGTGATCGTAGGCCTCCATCCGAATCCGAATTCTTTCGCTGGTCGACACCTAAACCATCCTCTTCCAAGAACTTAAACCAACGCCAGATTCGGTGGGTGAGGCCCCGCAGTGGGGCGGAAATCCGAGATGCTATCCGGCGTTCTCAAGTTTGTCAACGATTCGAAAAGACGGATTTTACAATCGGAGTCCGATTGCATCCGGGAGGCCGATCCATGGCCGGTCCGGTGGCGCGAACACCCGGTGGGGGAGTCGCTCAGCCGAACATTTCTTCCAGGACGGAGGGCGGTGCAAGGTCGTATTTCAGGGGTTCCATGGAATACGACGCCCGTCCCTGGGAGAGACTGCGAACCAGAGTCGAGTAGCCGAACATCCGGGCCAGTGGGACTTCTGCCGCCATCGACGTCAGGTGCCCCCGGGGTTCGCTGCCGAGAATCCGTGCGTGGCGGGTGTTCAGGTCCGCCTGGATGTTGCCGAGGAATTCGCCCGGCGTGACGACTTCGAGCTTCATCACCGGCTCGAGGAGTGCCACGTCGGCCTCGGACAGTGCATTCTGGACTGCGTGCGATGTCGCCGCCCGGAGCGCCTCTTCGGTGGTTTCTCCCTCGCGGAAATCAATCGAGACGAGGGTGAAACGGACTTTCATTAACGGGTAGCCGACGACACCGCCGGACTGAGCCGCTTCCTGGATCGTTTCCAGGACAATGCGGATCTGTTCCTTGGGCAGTTCGCCGGGTGTGAGTTCGGAATCGACTTCGACGCCCCGTTCGGTCTCAAACGGTTCCACGCGGATACGGACACGGGCGAACTGTGTTTCGCCGGCGGTGGTGCGTGAGAACTCGCCTTCTGCTTCGACCGGTTTCTGGACGGTTTCGCGGTACGAGACGCGGGGCTTGTGGACCTTGACGTTGAGGTTGAAGTCGCGCTGCAGTCGTTCGCGAAGGACCTCGAGGTGAAGTTCACCCATTCCGCTGATGATCGTCTGGCCGGTTTCGTCGCTGACCTTCGCCTTGAAGGTCGGGTCCTGCTTGGCAAGCTGCAGCAGTGCGTCTTCGAGCTTCTTGCGGTCGGCGCTCGAGTCTGGTTCGACCGCCATCGAGATGACGGTTTCGGGGAAGCTGATCGACTCGAGGATGATCGGATGCTTCTGGTCGCAGAGGGTGTCGCCGGTGACGACATCCTTCGGGCCGATCACGCCGACGATGCCGCCCGCTTCGACGGCATCGGTTTCGATTTTCTCGCGGTGGCCGGCCTGGATGTGCCAGAGCTGGCTGATCAGCTCCTTCCTGCCGGTCCTGGGGTTCAGGGCGCGGGAGCCGCTCTTGAGGACGCCGGAGTAAACGCGAACAAAGCACATGTCGGCGTGCTTGTCGGCGGCGATCTTGAAGATGAGGCCGGCGAACGGTTCGTCGACGTCGACCTTGCGGATCGCGTGTTCGTCCTCGCCCTTTTTGGGCTTGGGGTTGATGCCTTCGACCGGCGGGACGTCCAGCGGGCTGGGAAGGTAGTTGTTGACGCCGTCGAGAACCGGCTGGACACCGCAGTAGTCCAGCGACGATCCGCAGTAGGTCGGCTGGAGTTCGCGGGCGAGCGTGCCGGCCCGGAGGACGCGGTTGATCTCGTCGGCGGAGATCTCTTCGCCTTCGAGGTAGGCCGTCATGATGTCGTCGTCGAGCATTGAGACGGCATCGAGCAGGCGGGACCGCCATGTGGCGGCGGTTTCCTGCATGTCTTCGGGGATGTCGGTGACCTCGATCTCGCGGCCCATGGTTTCGCGGTCGAAGTAGAGGGCCTTCATCTGCAGCAGGTCGACGATGCCCTTGAAGTCGTGTCCGGCACCGATCGGGATGGTGAGGACGACCGGGTTCCCTTTGAGGCGATCGCGGACCTGGCCGAGGGTGCGGTCGAAGTCGGCTCCGATGCGGTCCATCTTGTTGATAAAGCAGAGCCGGGGGACCTGGAACTCGTCGGCCTGTCGCCAGACGGTTTCGCTCTGGGCCTCGACGCCTTCGACGGCGCTGAAGACGACGACGGCTCCGTCGAGGACCCGCAGGCTGCGCTGGACTTCGGCGGTGAAGTCGACGTGCCCGGGGGTGTCGATGATGTTGATCGTGCAATCTTTCCAGTGGCAGGTGACTGCCGCTGAATAGATCGTAATGCCGCGCTTCGCCTCTTCGGGGTCGAAGTCGGTCTGCGTGGTGCCCTCGTCGACCTGGCCCATGCGATGGGAGGCACCGGCGTAGTAGAGGATGCGTTCCGTGGTCGTGGTCTTGCCGGCGTCAATATGCGCCACGATCCCGATGTTTCGGATTAACTCTGTCGAGGCGGGCATCGCGACACTGCAGCGCAGAAAGGGCAAAGAGGTCGGGTAAAAAACAACGAGCGGGAACGCTCAAGGCATACCCGCTCGGGAAAGAGGCAGATCCGTTCGACTCACCAGGCGAAGTGAGCGAACGCCTTGTTGGCATCGGCCATACGATGCACGTTTTCGCGGGTGGTCATCGCGGTGCCTTCGCGCTTGTAGGCGGCGACGAACTCATCGGCGAGGCTGCCGGCGATCGGGCGTCCCTTGCGGCCGCGAGCGGCTGCAAGAATCCACCGGATGGCCAGGGCCTGCTGTCGCTTCGAGCTGACCGGGGTGGGCACCTGGTAGGTGGCACCGCCGACGCGCTTGGAGCGGACTTCGATGGCCGGCTTGACGTTTTCGACCGCCTGGGTGAAGACGTCGATCGGGCTCTCGTCGGGCACCTTCTTTTCGACGGCTTCGAGGGCGTCGTAGAACACCCGCAGGGCAACACCCTTCTTGCCGTCTCGCATCAGGCAATTGACAAACTTGGACGCGAGCTTCGATCCGTAACGGGGATCGGGCTGGAGCTGCGTCGCACTGGCAGTGAACCGCTTCGCCATCTGATGTACTGACCTGCTATTCTGACACTATCACAACCGGCACCGCCGCCCCGGCGTCGCATGCCGGCCCAGGCTGACGGAAACCTACTTGGGCCGCTTGGCGCCGTAGCGGCTGCGGGCCTGCCGGCGATCCTGGACGCCGAGGGTGTCCAGCACGCCGCGAATCACCTTGTAGCGAACACCGGGAAGGTCGCGGACACGACCGCCGCGGACGAGCACAATCGAGTGCTCCTGAAGGTTGTGACCTTCGCCGGGGATGTACGCCGTGAGTTCCTTGCCGTTGGACAGACGCACACGGGCGACTTTCCGCAGAGCGGAGTTCGGCTTCTTGGGCGTCATGGTCCGCACCTGGAGGCACACGCCGCGCTTCTGCGGGCAGGATTCCAGCAGGGGCGTCTTGCTCTTGGCGTACTGCTTTTTCCGCGGTTTGCGGACCAGTTGGTTAATGGTCGGCATGGAAGATCGATCAACCTGGTATTGAAACAGCGGATATCGGCGGAGGGCCGCCATCCGTAGCAAAAACGTTGAAACGTGGCGGGAAACCGGCAATGTACCCGTGCCGTCTCGCGTCGTCAAGTTGGCGAGTGACGGGAAGTCGGTTTCCCGGGATTGTCCGTTCAGTTTCCGGGAATCAGGTTATCCAGCGGGCTCGGGCCGCCGCCTGCTTCCTCGGATTCCTCGGCCAGCAGCTCGCGTCGGGCGGCAAGAATCCGTTCCTTCTCCGCCCGCTGCTCCATGAGCGCTTCGGGACGGATGCGGACTTCGGAGTCCTGGTGGGACCGGAAGCCGGTACCGGCCGGGATGAGGTGCCCGAGGATCACGTTTTCCTTCAGGCCGCTGAGCGTGTCGGTCTTGCCGGCGAGTGCCGCTTCCGTGAGAACCTTGGTGGTCTCCTGGAAGCTGGCAGCCGACAGGAAGCTTTCGCTCTGGACGGCAGCCTTGGTGATCCCGAGCAGCTGGGTGCTGGCGGTTGCCGGCCGCGGTTTGGCGTACTGGGCGGGCGTTCCGCCGGACGCCTCGATCTGGGCATTGACCTCGTCGATGGTGGCGACGGGGACGACGTCGTTCTCTTCGAACTCGGTCTCGCCCGGGTCGGTGACGCGAACGCTGTCAAGCAGCTGGTTGTTAATCTTACGGAACTCGAACTTGTCGATGACGATGCCGGGCAGCAGTTCGGTGTCGCCGACGTCGTCGACGCGAACCTTGCCGAGCATCTGCGAAACGACCAGCTCGATGTGCTTGTCGTCGATGTCCACGCGCTGGGCACGGTAGACGTTCTGGATTTCGTGGAGCAGGTACTGCTGCACCGCTTCTTCGCCGGAAACCCGGAGAATGTCGTGCGGAACGAGCGGACCACGGACGAGCGCGTCACCGGCCCGGACGATGTCGCCGGTGTGCACCAGCAACGGACGACCGTGCGGAATGATGTGCTCGACCTCGGTTCCGTCCGGACCGCGGACGATGAGAACCCGCTTGCCGCGCTTCTTCTCGGCGACGAGTTCGACTTCGCCATCGATCTCGGCGACGACAGCCGGGTCTTTCGGTTTACGGGCTTCGAACAGCTCGGTGACTCGCGGGAGACCACCGGTGATGTCCTGGGTGCCGGACGCTTCGCGGGGGTTCTTGGCGAGGACGGCACCGGCGGCAATCTGCTGGCCTTCGGTGACTTCGAGGTTCGCCCGTTCCGGGATGTAGTAGTAGTCCAGGATCTTTCCGGTTCCGTCTTCGATGATGATCTGCGGATGCAGGTCACCCTTGTGGTCGATGACGGTACGGCGGGTGTAGCCGGTGGCGTCTGTTTCGGACTTGATGGACCGTCCCTCGATGAGGTCTTCGAAGCGGACGCGTCCGCCGACCTCGGCGAGAATCGGCACCGAGTGCGGATCCCACTGGCAGATGACCTGGCCTTCGGAGACCTCGTCGTCCTCGTTGACGTGAAGCACGGCACCGTTGGGGATCGTGTAGCGTTCGAGCTCACGTTCCTTGGGGTCGATGATGATGACTTCACCGTTACGGGCGAGAACGACGTTCTGGCCTTCGGTGTTCACCACGAACCGGATGCGGGCGAACTTGACCCGGCCGGCCTTCTTCGTGCGGAGATCGCTTTCTTCCAGTTCCTTGGACGCCACACCACCGATGTGGAACGTCCGCATCGTCAGCTGCGTTCCGGGCTCACCGATCGACTGGGCGGCGATGATGCCGGCGGCCAGACCTTCTTCGACCAGCGAACCGGTCGACAGGTCCATGCCGTAGCAGAGACGGCAGACACCAAGGTCGGCTTCGCAGGTCATCGGGCTGCGGACCTGGATACGTTCGAGCCCCATCTCCTCGATCTTGCGGGAGATGTCGACGGTGATCAGTTCGTTTTCGCGAACGACCACTTCGTCGGTAATCGGGTGAACGATGTTCTGGCGGCTGACGCGACCACGAATGGCGTCTGCCAGGCGGACTTCCACCTTCTCGCCTCGGTACAGGACTCCGCGGGTCACACCCTTGGTGGTGCCGCAGTCGTACTGGGTGACCACCATGTTCTGGCAGATGTCGGCCAGTTTACGGGTGAGGTAACCGGAGTCGGCGGTCTTGAGTGCCGTATCGGCCAGACCCTTGCGGGCACCGTGTGTCGAGCTGAAGTACTCGAGTACGGTCAGGCCTTCGCGGAAGTTCGACTTAATCGGGGTCTCGATGATCTCGCCGCTCGGCTTGGCCATCAGACCACGCATACCGGCGAGCTGTCGAATCTGCTCGACACCACCACGAGCACCCGAGTCGGCCATCAGGTGAATCGGGTTCACGTAGCGTCCGGCGTCGCGGACGTCGTGCTCGAGCTCGTGCTTCATGGCCTCGGTGATCTGCTCGCGGGCATGGGTCCAGAGGTCAATGACCTTGTTGTACCGTTCCTGCGAGGTGATGATTCCGCGGTCGTAGAGCTTCTGCTGCTTGAGTACCTGGGTTTCGGCGTCGCCGATCACCTTGTCCTTGTTGGGGGCGGTGACCAGGTCGCTTGTCGCGAAGGAGAGACCACTGCGGGTCGACTCGCGGAAGCCGATCTCCTTCATGCGGTCGAGCAGGCCGATCGTGGCGCGACGACCCTTCTCGAGGTAGCAGTCGGAGATGACGTTGGAGAGGTCCTTGCTCCGCATGCCGAGGTTGTAGTACGCCATGCTCTCGGGCAGCGTGTCGTTGAAGAGCACGCGGCCGACGGTGGTCTCGATGAGACTGCCGGGCTTGTAGGTGTCGGCACCTTCGCCCTTGACCCGCTTGTCCTTGGGGAGGCGGACCTTGACGATGGCGTGACGGTGGACCTTGCCCTGCTGGTACGCGGTGATCGCCTCGTCGGTGGAGGAGAAGATCATGCCTTCGCCATCCAGGCCGGGCCGCTTGAGCGTACAGTAGGCACAACCCATCACGATGTCCTGCGACGGCGTGATGATGGGCTGGCCGTTGGCGGGGCTGAAGACGTTGTGCGTGGACATCATCAGCGTCGAGGCTTCCACCTGGGCCTCAATCGAGAGAGGCAGGTGGACGGCCATCTGGTCGCCGTCGAAGTCCGCGTTGAAGCCTTTACAGACCAGCGGATGGATGCGGATCGCGTTTCCTTCCACGAGGGTCGGCTCGAAGGCCTGGATCCCCATACGGTGGAGGGTGGGGGCCCGGTTGAGGAGCACCGGGTGGTTGGTGATCACCTCGTCGAGGATATCCCAGACCTCTTCGTCCTTCCGCTCGAGCATCCGCTTGGCGGACTTGATGGTATCGGCGTGGCCGAGTTCCTTGAGGCGGCGGATGACGAACGGCTGGAACAGTTCGAGCGCGATCTTCTTGGGGAGACCGCACTGGTGCAGTTCGAGTTCGGGGCCGACGACGATGACGGAACGGGCCGAGTAGTCGACACGCTTACCGAGGAGGTTTTCGCGGAAGCGGCCCTGCTTACCCTTGATCATGTCCGTGAGGGACTTGAGCGGGCGGTTCGAGGAGCCGAGGACCGGCCGCTTGCAGCGGTTGTTGTCGAACAGGGCGTCGACGGACTGCTGCAGCATCCGCTTTTCGTTGCGGATGATGACCTCGGGGGCGTTGAGGTCGACCAGTTTCTTGAGCCGGTTGTTCCGGTTGATGATCCGGCGGTACAGGTCGTTGAGGTCGCTGGTCGCGAAGTTGCCGGAATCCAGGAGGACGAGCGGGCGCAGGTCCGGCGGGATGACGGGGATGCACTGCAGGACCATCCACTCGGGGCGGTTGTCGCTGTCGCGGAGTGCTTCGACGATCTTGAGCCGCTTGACGAGATCCTTGGCCTTCTGCTGGCTGCCGGTCTCGCGGAGTTCCTGGCGGAGTTTGACGGACTCTTCGGAGAGGTTGATGCTGGCCAGGAGCTTGAAGACGGCTTCGGCGCCCATGTCGGCTTCGAAGGTGCCTTCGCCGTACTTTTCGCGGGCCTGGCGGAACTCCTCTTCGGTGAGCATCTGGCACTTACGCAGGGGCGTATCGCCGGGATCGACGACGACGTAGTCCTGGAAGTAGATGACCTTTTCGAGGCTGGTGGTCTTCATGTTGAGCAGAGCGCCCAGGCGGCTGGGCATGCTCTTGAAGAACCAGATGTGGACGACCGGAGCGGCGAGCTCGATGTGGCCCATGCGCTTGCGGCGGACGCGGCTGTGCGTGACCTTCACGCCGCATCGATCGCAGATCATCCCCTTGTACTTCATCCCACGGTACTTGCCGCAGGCGCACTCCCAGTCCTTTTCCGGGCCGAAGATCCGCTCGCAGAACAGACCGTCGCGCTCGGGGCGGTAGGTCCGGTAGTTGATCGTTTCGGGTTTTTTGACTTCCCCGAAGGACCAGCTGCGGATGTCGTGCGGGCTGGCCAGTGAGATTTTCACCGCACGGTAGTCGTTAACGCGATCGTAGCTGCCTTCACCGACGCTCACAGGAGGCTCCTTGTGAAATGTCGAAGCGATAAGTCGAAATCAAACGGCGATTGGGAGCGGACGGGGCGTGGCACCGGACCGCACCGCCCGTCAGACGCGTGCCTTCTCCAGCTGGAGATTGAGGCACAGGCCGCGGATTTCGTTATTGAGGACGTCGAAGCTGGCGGGGGTGCCGGCCTCGAGCGTGTTCTCGCCCTTCACCATGGATTCGTAGATCTTGGTCCGTCCCTCGACGTCGTCGCTCTTGACGGTGAGGAGTTCCTGGAGGATGTAGGCGGCCCCGTAGGCTTCGAGGGCCCACACTTCCATCTCTCCGAAACGTTGACCGCCGAAGCGGGCCTTACCACCGAGCGGCTGCTGGGTGATGAGGGAGTAAGGACCGGTTGCCCGAGCGTGCACCTTGTCGTCGACGAGGTGGTGGAGCTTGAGCATGTAGATGTAGCCGACGGTCGTCTTCTGTTCGTGGGCTTCGCCGGTCCGGCCGTCAAACAGCCGTGCCTTGCCGTCCCGTGGGAGTCCCGCCTGTTCGAGCAGATCGTTGATGTGCTCTTCGGGGGCTCCGTCGAAGACGGGGCAGACCGCACGGAAGCCGAGCTTGGAGGCGGCCCATCCCAGGTGGGTTTCGAGGATCTGACCGACGTTCATACGGCTGGGAACGCCCAGCGGGTTGAGGATGATGTCGACCGGAGTTCCGTCTTCGAGGTACGGCATGTCCTCGACGGGGAGCACCTTGGAGATCACACCCTTGTTACCGTGGCGGCCGGCCATCTTGTCACCGACGGAGATCTGCCGCTTCGAGGCGACGTAGACCTTGACCATCTGCAGCACGCCGTTGGGCAGTTCGTCGCCCCGCTTCATGCTGTTGACGCGCTGTTCGGCGTCGTCGATGGCATCTTCGACGATCGACCACTGCTCCTTCATCAGCTTGCGGATGTCCGCCTGCTTCTGCGGGCTGCGGATGTCGAGGTCGGCGACGTGCTGCTCGAAGTTGCGGGCGTAGTCGGCGAGGAACTTGTCGTCGTCGATGCTGCGAAGCTCGCGACCGTCATCGTCGGTGAGCGGTCGGTCCAGAACCCCCTCGAACTGGTCGAGGAAGTTGCGGAAGGACGCGGCAATCTTCTTCTGGCCTTCCTGTTCGGCGTCCTTGAGTTCCTGATCGTACTTCTTGCGATCGGCCTCGGAGAGGCTCATCCGCCGGGCAAACTTCTCGGTGTGGATGACGATGCCTTCCACGCCGCTGGGAACCTCGAGGGACTCGTTCTTCACGTCTTCGCCGGCCTTGCCGAAGATGGCGTGAAGCAGCTTTTCTTCGGGGGTCAGCTCGGTCTTGGCCTTCGGGGTGACCTTGCCGACGAGGATGTCGCCCGGGGAGACCCGGGTGCCGACATGGACGATTCCCTCTTCGTCGAGGTGGCGGAGGGCCTTCTCGCTGACGTTGGGGATGTCGCGGGTGAACTCTTCGCGGCCGAGCTTCGTTTCGCGGATCTCGACGTCGAACTCGTCGATATGGATCGACGTGTAGACGTCGTCCTTGACGAGACGCTCGGAGAGAATGATGGCGTCTTCGAAGTTGTAGCCTTCCCACGACATGAAGGCGACCAGGACGTTCCGGCCGAGGGAGAGAACGCCGTCGCGGGTTGCGGCGGAGTCACAGAGGATGTCTCCCTTCTTGACCTTCTGTCCGAGCTCGACGACCGGCCGCTGGTTGAGGCAGGTCCGCTCGTTGAGGCCATGGAACTTGCGGAGCGGGAACCGCTTGCCTTCGACTTCGACGCAGTTGCCGTCGACGTGCGTCACCTTCCCGTTGCGGTCGGACCGGAGCACCATGCCGGAGTACCGCGGGATTTCGTCTTCGAGGCCGGTGCCGACGAGCGGCGGTTCGGCGACGAGGAGCGGCACCGCCTGCCGCTGCATGTTCGAACCCATCAGGGCCCGGTTGGCGTCGTCGTGCTCGAGGAAGGGGATGAGTCCGGCGGAGACACCGACCATCTGGCTGGCGGCCACGTCGATGTACTGGACCTGGCTGGCTTCGACCCAGTGCACGTCGTTGCGGTAGCGGGCCAGGACGCGGTCGTCGACGATCTTTCCGTCAACAACACGGGTGTCGGCCGGAGCGACGTACACATTGGCTTCCTCGTCGGCGCGGAGCCATTCGAAGTCGTCGGTGATACGGCCGTTGTCGACGCGACGGTACGGGGTAATCAGGAAGCCGTAGTCGTCCACCTTCGCGAAGATGCTCAGGCTGGAGATCAGGCCGATGTTGGTACCTTCCGGCGTTTCAATCGGGCAGATTCGTCCGTAGTGCGAAATGTGCACGTCGCGGACTTCGAAGCCGGCACGCTTCCGGTTCAGACCGCCGGGGCCGAGAGCACTCAGGCGGCGTTCGTGCGTGAGCATCGAGAGCGGGTTCGTCTGGTCGACGACCTGCGAGAGCTCACTACGACCGTAGAAGTACTCGATGGCAGCGGCGACGCTCTTGGGATTGACGAGCGAGCGGGGCGTCATCTCCTCGACGTCCTTGAGGCTCATCCGTTCCTGGACGGTCCGGCGGAGCTTGAGGAAGCCCTTGCGGATCTCGTCGGCACCAAGTTCGTCGATCGTCCGCAGACGCCGGTTGCCCAGGTTATCGATGTCGTCGACCGATGCGGTCGGGTCGCCGACGCGAAGGCGGACGAGGTACCGGATGGCGTTGATGAAGTCCTCGGACTTGAGGGTCATTTCGTCATCGGAGACGTCCTGCTCGAACTTGCGGTTGATGCGGAAGCGTCCGACGCGACCGAGCCGGTAGCGGTTGACGTCGAAGAACTTCTCGTTGAAGAGGTCGATCGCCTTCTCGAGCTGCGGCGGATTGCCGGGACGCAGCCGCTGGTAGATCTTCAGCAGGGCTTCTTCGTGGCTGGCGGTGGTGTCCTCGGCGACACTGGCCAGGAGGAGTTCGTCGGGAACTTCCTTGATGACGTCGACGGTCTTCAGGCCGGAGTCGGCGATCTCCTCGACGTGGGTCGAATTGATCTGCTCGCAGCACTCGACAATGATCTCGCCGCAGCGTTCGTGTCCGGGCGGATAGATGACGTCTTCGGCGGCGTAGGTCCCCTGGAGGGCTTCGGCGTTGCCCTTGGTGACCTTTTCGGTGTGGACGTCGTAGAAGAGGCGGAGCAGGGAGTTGTCGGTGGAGAACTCCCGGTCCATCGCGCGGATGAGCGTGACGGCGGAGAATTTGCCGCTCTGGTCGATGCGGACGCCGAGGGTGCCCTTCTTGCTGACGACCAGCTCGATCCAGCTGCCCCGTTCGGGGATGATCCGGCAGGAGAAGTTCTTGCGTTCGCCCGGTTCGCCGGCCAGGACGAAGTCGACACCTGGGGAGCGGTGGAGCTGAGAGACGATGACGCGTTCGGCACCGTTGATAATGAACTCACCGCCGCCGACCATGATCGGGATGTCGCCGAGGTAGACTTCTTCCTCGACGGGCTGCTCCTTGACGAGTCGGAGCCAGATGCGGAAGGGGCGTCCATAGGTGAGGCGGAGCTGGCGGCACTCCATGGGGGTGTAGCGCGGTTTGCCGAGCTCGTAGCGGAGGTATTCGAGGCGGTACTGTCCGTCGTAGCTTTCGATGGGAAAGACTTCGCGGAGGATTTCCTCGAGACCCTGGTTCTTGCGCTGGTCGGGCCGCTTATCCAGCTGGAGGAACCGAGCGTAGGATTCGGTCTGGATCCGCGTCAGATCTGAGAGTTCGAACCGACCGGGGATATCACCGAAGTTGCGAACTTCACGAGCCCGAATGATTCGTTCGGCAGGAATTGGCATTCGTCAGTCTCAAATCGTTTGCGAGGGCGAGCAACCAGTCGAATGGACGAAGTTGCCGAAAACGTAGTGGGTGGCGGGGTCACCCACGTGCGTGCCGGGGAGGCAACGTTTCGCGGAGCAGAGCTGAGCGCAGACCATGCGCGCGTTGAGAGCGCAGTTCCGCGGCCGGGCGGAACGGCGAAAGGTTACCCGACGCCCTGGTGGGCGGGGCAGGTGCGGACTGCGATCGGCAGCCACCACCGTCGTGCGACTCAACACGCCGCAGAAGCTGGAACAACCCGGCCCCCCTTCCGGAATTGTTTTCGGCACACGCGCGCGGGAACTCCTTCCCGTCGGGCGTGCTCTCTGGAGTGCATGCAGAACAGTCGACGGCGCGGTCGTAACAGAACGGTGCCACAAAGCGCGCTTGATCTACGTCGGATACGGACGTCACCCTGACCATTGTGGCAAGGTGACCGCCAAACGTCAAACGTCACAGGGCAGCATCGCACGCTCGGCGCGATGCTGCCCGATGATCCATGGCTTGGCCGGGGCCGTACTACTTGAGTTCGACCGAGGCGCCAGCGCCTTCGAGCTCGGCCTTGAGCTTTTCGGCTTCTTCCTTTTCGACGCCTTCCTTGATCGCCTTCGGAGCGCTTTCGACCGCTTCCTTGGCTTCCTTCAGGCCCAAGCCGGTGATGCTGCGGACCGCCTTGATGACGGCGATCTTGTTCTCACCGAAGCTGGTGAGGACGACGTCAAATTCGGTCTGCTCGGCAGCGGCTTCGCCCCCACCGTCGCCACCGGCACCCGGAGCGGCCGCCATGACAACGCCGCCGCCGGCCGGTTCGATGCCGTGGACATCCTTGAGGTAGTCAGCCAGGGCACGAGCCTGCAGGAGGGTCAGGCCGACAATCTTGTCGCCCAGCTCCTTGGTCGCGTCGTCGAATTCCTTCGTTTCCGTTGCTTCAGCAGTAGCCATGAATCATCTCTCCCGAATTCAAAACGCCGGCTGACTCTGTGTGCGGGCCTTGGACCGGCTGTACGATTGAAAGCGTCGACTCAGTGAATGCGGTGTGGACCGGTGGGGTCGTTTCCGCGGTTCTCCATTACGGGCCGGCCGTGACGGGCTCAGGCTGCCTCGTCTTCCTTCTCGGCGATGGCTTCGAGCTGACCGGCGATCGTGCCACCGGTTCCCAGCAGGGCACCGGCGAGGACGGCACCGGGGCTGAGGACCAGGCCGGCGATCTGGCCGATAAGTTCGAGGCGCCCGGGGCTCTTGCTCAGCTGGTCGATTCCGTCGGCATCGAGGGCCTGGCCTTCGACGGCGCCGCCCTTGATTTCGAGTTCATCGATCTGCTTGGCCCACTGGGTGATTTCCTTGGAGAGGGCGACGATGTCTTCCCCACCCCACACCAGCGACGAAGGCCCGCTCAGCAGCGGACGGATATCGTCTCCGGCGACGCCCAGTTCTTCCATGGCCTTGCGGGCCAGGGTGTTTTTGACCTGCATCACGGTGATGCCCTTCTCCCGCAGTCCCAGACGGAACTGGTTGTCGGAATTGGCATCGAGCCGCGACGAGTCGATGATGACCAGTTCCCGGGCCTCGCCGAGGCGATCCCGGATCTCGTCGATCATCATTCGTTTGACGACTTTACTCATGACTGTTCACCCCAGACTGCCGGCCGGCAGTAAGAGCCGGCGACTTCTGATTGACTTCACGGGGCCTGCCGGAGTGCGGCAGGTGACTCAGGCGGCGACGATCGGGATGCCGGGCATCTGGGTCGCCGAGAGCGTAATGCTCCGGATGTACTGGCCTTTGGCTGCAGCGGGCTTGAGGCTGCGGATCAGGTTCAGCAGCGCGTCGGCGTTCTCGGTCAGCTGCTGTGCGTCGAACGAAAGCTTGCCGACGACGCAGTGAACGATTCCCGCCGAATCGGTGCGGAACTCGACCTTACCGGCCTTGTACTCCTTTACAGCCCCGGCGACATCCTGCGTCACCGTTCCCGCACGCGGGGAGGGCATCAGGCCACGCGGGCCCAGCACGCGGCCGAGGGGGCCGACGACGCCCATCATGTCCGGGGTGGCGATCGCCACGTCGAAATCGACCCAGCCGTCCTTGATCTTGTCGGCCAGTTCCTTGCCTCCGACGTGGTCGGCGCCGGCTTCTTCGGCGATGGCCACGTTCGGGCCCTGGCAGAAGACGAGGACCCGCTGTGACTTTCCGATACCGTGCGGAAGCACGATCGAGCCACGGACGATCTGGTCGGCGTGTTTGGGGTCAACGCCCAGGCGGACGGCCAGTTCGACGGTCTGATCGAACGAAGACGCCTTGACGCCCTTGGGGAGCGATTCGTTGAGCGACTTCAGCTTGTCGACGGCCTGGGGCAGTTCCAGTGCGTCGATTTCCGCGACAGCTTTCTGGTACGCCCGTTGCCGCTTCGATTGACTGGACATGGTTGTTCTATCGCTGTGTCGAGGTAGTTACTGTGGGCCGCGGACCGGTGGATCCGGTCGGACGCGACGGCGAGTCCTGTGTCAGCCGACGACTTCGATGCCCATGCTGCGGGCGGTGCCTTCGATGACCCGCATGGCGGCGTCGATGTCGGGGGCGTTGAGGTCTTCGAGCTTCGTCTTGGCGATTTCGGCAACCTGGTCGCGACTGACGGAGCCAACCCTGTCGGTTCGCGGGTTGCTGGCACCCTTGGCGACCTGTGCGGCCTGCTTGAGCAGGACGGCGGCCGGCGGGCTCTTGACGACAAACTCGAAGGAACGGTCGTTATAGACGGTGATCACGACGGGGACCGTCGTGCCGTTCATCTCGCGCGTCTTGTCGTTGAACTGCTGGACGAACTGGCCGATGTTCACACCATGCGGACCGAGCGCGGTACCGACTGGCGGCGCGGGCGTGGCCTGCCCGCCCGGAACCTGGACCTTGATCTCTGCAACGACCTGTTTCGCCATGACTGTATTTACCTTGCCGGCCTGCTTCCGGGAATCGTGTCGGGGGCCGTGCCGCAGGGCGGATCACCGGGCCGGGACGTCCGGAGGCTGCTAAACTTTTTCGACCTGCCAGTGTTCGAGTTCGACTTCGGTCGAGCGACCGAAGATCTCGACCATGATCTTGAGGCGACCACTGGTTTCGTCGAGCGAGTCGACCACGCCTTCGAAGCTTTCGAAGGGGCCGTCCTTGACCTTGACCGTGTCGCCGATTTCCACACCGAATTTGACGACCGGCTGTGCGGTGCGTGTCCCTTCGGTTTCTTCTTCCTTGCCGAGCATGCGGTTGATTTCGTGCTCGTCCATCGGAATCGGCTTTCCGGCCGCTCCGGTGAAATCGCCCACGCCGCTCGTATCGCGGACGAGATACCAGGTCTCGTCGTTGAGCTCCATGTGAATCATCATGTAGCCGGGATACAGCTTCTGTTCCCGGACCCGCCGCTTGCCCCCTTTGGTCTCAACGATCTTCTCAGTGGGGATGACGATGTCGCGGAAGTACTCGTCGAGTCCTTCGCGTTTGATCCGTCGCAAGAGCGACTCGCGGATCGATCGTTCCCGATTGCTCTGAACCTTGAGGACGTACCATTGCAGGCCATCGGGGGTCGATTCGGCTGCAACATCCCGTTCGTCCATCACGACACCCATGTCTTCGCGACCTGCGGCCCCAGGCAACCGCGGCCGGAGGTGCGCTTCCTGTTCACTGCGTCTACTGGGGACGCATCGAGTCCAGATCCAGGAACCGGATCAGGTTGAAAAACCACAACCAGAACATATCGCAGGCCCAGAGGTAGCCGCCGAGGACAACCATGGTTGCCAGCACGACGCCGGTGGCACGTACGAGGTATGTTCGATCCGCCCACGAGACTTTGTCCATCTCGGCCTCGACCGAGATGAGGAAGTCCGCGAAGCGGGGATAGTTGACAAATCTGTAGACGATCCAGAGCGCGATGGCTCCGAGGGCCGTCGGAATGCCGACGCGGACGCCCGACGCATATCCCGAGAGGATCGTGTTGGACAATGTCCAGCAGCCGAGCAGCACGATGACTGCGAGTGCGGCTGCGGTCACCTGCCGCACCACGCGTCCCTGGTTCCGCTTGTACAGGGAGGCGGATGCGAGCTGTGAAGCAAATGTGGCTTCACCCTTTGTGCGTGCCGTTGCCACCTGTCGCGCTCCTGGTCTGAACTGCCCGCCCCATCCTGCGGCGGGTACGAGATCGGTCAACACGGGCGGAGGGACTTGAACCCCCAACCTGCGGATTTGGAATCCGCTGCTCTGCCAATTGAGCTACGCCCGTAGGCGTCGCAAGGCGGCCGGTGCCCCCGGGGGAGCGGGCCACCCCTGTAACGGCCAGATTACTTCTTGCGGGACTCTTTGTGCACGGTGTGTCGGCGCTCGGCGCGACAGTACTTCTTCAACTCCAGGCGATCGGTGCCCCGCATTTCCTTGGGGGTCCGATAGTTTCTGCTGTTGCACTCGGTGCACTCGAGCCAGACGTACTCACGTGCCATTGTTGCAGTTCCCAGGCGGCCCGTTGTCCGGGCCCATGAACGGCCACTCTCCACTCCGACCTCCGGAGCGGAGAGCAACCGGCTGTATTTGTCGAGACACCGGCCGAAGGAGATCCTGTCGGCCGGTGAGCGTGACTGTCGACTACTCGAGGATCTTGGTCACAACGCCGGAACCGACGGTGCGGCCACCTTCGCGGATGGCGAAGCGGCTGCCTTCGTCCATGGCGATCGGCTTGAGCAGTTCGACTTCGAGCTTGACGTTGTCGCCGGGCATGCACATCTCGGCACCGCCGAGGAGCTTGACGCCGCCGGTCACGTCGGTCGTGCGGAAGTAGAACTGCGGCTTGTAGCCGGAGAAGAACGGGGTCTTGCGACCACCTTCTTCCTTGCTCAGGACGTAGATCTCGCCCTCGAACTTGGTGTGCGGGGTGATCGAGCCGGGAGCGGCGAGCACCTGTCCGCGCTCGACGTCTTCCTTCTTGACACCACGCAGGAGGATACCGACGTTGTCGCCGGCCATTCCGGTGTCGAGGGTCTTGTTGAACATCTCGACGCCGGTGCAGGTGGTTTCCTGCGTATCCTTGAGGCCGATGATGTGGACCTTCTCGCCGACCTTGATGACGCCCTTCTCGATACGTCCGGTCACGACGGTACCGCGACCTTCGATCGAGAAGACGTCTTCGATGGCCATCAGGAACGGCTTGTCGGACTCACGGGCCGGCTCGGGGATGTCGGCGTCCAGGGCGTCCATCAGTTCGCCGATGCACTTGTTGGCTTCGGGATCTTCCGGGCTGTCCAGGGCCGGCTTGGCCGAACCACGCACGATGGTGATGTCGTCGCCGGGGAAGTCGTACTTGCTGAGCAGGTCGCGGACTTCCATTTCGACGAGCTCGAGGAGCTCTTCGTCGTCGACAAGGTCGCACTTGTTGAGGAAGACGACCAGGGCCGGCACGTTGACCTGACGGGCAAGCAGGATGTGCTCGCGAGTCTGCGGCATCGGGCCGTCGGCGGCGGAGACCACCAGGATGGCGCCATCCATCTGGGCGGCACCGGTGATCATGTTCTTGATGTAGTCGGCGTGACCGGGGCAGTCGATGTGAGCGTAGTGGCGAGTTTCGCTCTCATACTCGACGTGACTGACGGCGATGGTCACCGTCTTGGTCTCGTCACGGACGGTACCACCCTTGGCGATATCCGCGTAGCTCTTGAACTGGGCGAGACCCTTTGCACCCTGGACGGCAAGAAGAGCAGCGGTGAGCGTGGTTTTTCCGTGGTCGATGTGGCCGATCGTCCCCACGTTAACGTGGGGCTTCGTTCGTTCGAAGACTTCCTTTGCCATGACAGATGCTCCAACTCCCGGTGGTTTTGCTAAAACTGGAACCGCGCCAACTGCATCTCAAGCCGGTCTGCGGCTCACCAATAACAACTCCTAGGCGCCGCAGCACGAGATCGAACGAGACCTGCCAACGCCACATCCAAACAACCGGCCACGTGCCGGTAAGCTGCTGATGGGACTCGAACCCATGACCTCGTCCTTACCAAGGACGCACTCTACCGACTGAGCTACAGCAGCGGAGAGCCTGTGACTCCAGAGCGGGTGAAGGGAATCGAACCCTCACCACCAGCTTGGAAGGCTGGAGCTCTACCATTGAGCTACACCCGCTTGTGTGACACCGCCGATCACCGGCCACCGAAGTGACGACAGCCGGGTTGCGGACGACGTCGAGTGGGGGCGACAGGATTCGAACCTGTGAAGGCTGAGCCACCAGATTTACAGTCTGGCCCTTTTGGCCGCTTAGGTACACCCCCTGGGGTCACTCGCGTGCGGATTGCCTGGTGACGGAAAGTCGTTGGCGTTCCACATTCTCCGCTTCCGGATCGCGGGAAGCTAGCGGAGGGATTCGAACCCACAACCGCCGGTTTACAAAACCGGTGCTCTGCCGTTGAGCTACGCTAGCGGACCGAGGCCCGGGCGGCGAAGCAGCGAAGTATATCAACCGGAATCGGTGACACAAGCCACCGGGAATCGATTGCTGCAAAAAGCTGCCCGGAGTGTCGCGGCGGTCAGGTCGGTGGACGTGGCCGCCGGTCAATCGGCGCAAGACTATACTGAATCGGCGGATCGGAGTGCAAGACACTCCGGGGTGCTGGAATCGGGGGTTGCCGGCGACGGTTTCAGGACGCGTGGCGAACCGTGATCGAGATGAGGACACGTGGGGTTCGTCGGATGTTCGCGCCGCTTCCCGGGGCCGTTGGAGCGGCCGGGACGCGATGGTCGGTCGGGTTTGGTTTGATCGTCGCATTGCGTGAATTGCGGGCAAAACGTAATTTGTGCACGCAAGTTATGGCACAGGCAGCTCGCGAGTCCGAGATCCGGTCGCTGGTGGACCTGCCCGGGCGTATCTGTCGTCATCCCGGTTTCCGGGACGTCCTTTCGGCACTTGGCCGGGGGGAGAGTGCGACGGTCGACGGGGCATGGGGATCGTGTTCTGCGCTGGTGGCCGCGGGCCTGGCCGGTTCTTCTCCAGCGACGCTGCTGGTTGTCTGCCCCCGGATTTCCGACGTCGATGCGATGGCGTCGGACCTGGCGAGCTATCTGGAAGAGGAGCCGCTGATTCTTCCCGCCTGGGAGAGTCTTCCGTCCGAACACACCTTGTCTGACGAGGTGTTCGGCCAGAGGCTGCGGGTTCTGGGGCAACTGGAGGGGGCGTCGCCGCCGCGGGTAGTCGTCACAAGTTTCCCCGCACTTCTACAACCGGTTCCCGCGCGGTCGACCCGTCAGTCTTCGCAGCGGCGGCTGAGTGTTGGTGAGACGCTCGACCTGGATGAGCTGCTGCGATGGCTGGTGGACCGCGGATTCGAGCGCGTGCCGGTCATCGAGCGTCCGGGGGAATTCAGCGTTCATGGCGGTATCATCGACATCTACACGGCGGACGCCGCGGATCCGCTGCGGGTGGAGCTCTTTGGTGACGAGGTCGATTCGCTGCGGCGATTTGACGTCGAAACCCAGCGAAAGACGGAGAGTCTGAAGGAATCGGTCCTGACCGCGGTGGCTCCGGTGGCGCTGGGGGATGCGGCGGAGCCTGCCGACGCGGAAGTTGCGTCCGCCGCGTCGGAGGCGGAGCATTTCGCGGACTGTCTTCCGGAAGGGAGCTGGATCCTGTTGCAGGATCTGGCGGACATGCAGGAAGAGGGGCGGAGCTATCTGCGGCGGCTGGACGATGCCCGTGGGCTGTATACCGTCGAGTCGGCGCTGGAGCGGGTGACCGCGTGGCCGACGGTCAGTGTCACGGCTCTGGGACTGGCAAGTTTCGAGGCGAGCTGTCATCTGCAGGTCGAGTCGATCGAGCGGTTCACGGGGCCGAAGTCGGAAGTGCTGAGCGAGCTGGCCGGGATCGTCGGCCGGGACGAAACGGTTCTCATCGCCTGTCACAACGAGGGCGAGCGGGAGCGTCTGGCGGAACTGCTGGCGCAGTCCGGGGTGGGGCTGGAAGGTCGGGCACAGCTGTGTGTCGGCACGGTGACGCGGGGGTTCCGTCTGGTGCGGGACCGGCTGATCGTCATCGGCGATAACGAGCTGTTCAACCGGACGGACGTGCGTCGGGTCCGTCGGCGTCGCCGGCCTGAAACGCGGGCAATCGACACATTTCTGGATCTCTCCGAGGGGGATCTGGTCGTACACATTGCCCACGGAATTGCCCGCTATCGCGGGATGGAGGTGCTGGAGTCGGAAGGGCGGAAGGAAGAGCACCTGACGCTGGAATTCCGGGATGGAGTGCGGGTGTTCGTGCCGGTGTCCCTGATTCACCTGGTCCAGAAGTACGTGGGGGCAGCGAAAACGGCCCCGCGGCTTTCGAAGCTGGGGGGGACGCTGTGGTCGCGGCAGAAGAAAAAGGTCAGCGACGCGATCTCGGACATGGCGTCGGACATGTTGCGGCTGCAGGCGGCACGGGAGTCGAAGCCGGGCATTGCCTGTCCGCCGGATTCGCACTGGATTCAGGAGTTTGAGGCCTCGTTTCCGTACGTGGAGACGGATGATCAGCTGACGGCGATCGAGGAGTCGAAGCAGGATCTGGAGCGTCCGCGGCCGATGGACCGGCTGATCTGCGGCGACGTCGGTTTCGGGAAGACCGAAGTCGCGATGCGGGCGGCGTTCAAGATGATCGATTCCGGCCGGCAGGTGGCGGTGCTTGTGCCGACGACCGTGCTGGCCGAACAGCATTTCCGGACGTTTACCGACCGGATGGCGGAGTTTCCGATCACGATCGAACTGCTGTCACGGTTCCGGACGAAGTCCGAGCAGCGGAACGTCGTCGCGTCGCTGGAGGAGGGGCGTGTTGATCTGGTGATCGGGACGCACCGCCTCGTTCAGCCGGACGTGAAGTTCAAGGACCTGGGACTGCTGATCATCGACGAAGAGCAGCGTTTCGGCGTTGATGCGAAGGAGATGCTCAAACGGTTGCGTCTGGCGGTGGACGTGATGACGCTCAGTGCGACGCCGATTCCGCGAACGCTGCACATGTCACTGTTGGGGATTCGCGACATTTCGAACCTGACGACGCCGCCGCAGGACCGTGTCTCGATCGAGACGCGGATCTGTCGGTGGGATGGCGATCTGATTCGGCGGGCGGTCGTACGGGAGCTGAACCGGGGTGGTCAGGTCTATTTCGTGCACAACCGGGTGTACAACATCCGTTCGATTGCGGATCGGCTTCGTTCGATCGTGCCGGAGGCGGAAATCGGCATCGTGCACGGTCAGATGAAGGAGAACGAGCTCGAGCAGAACATGCTGGCGTTCGTGTCGGGGCGGACGGACATTCTGGTGGCGACGACGATCATCGAGAGCGGTCTGGACATTCCGAATGCGAATACGATTTTCATCCACGAAGCGGACCGGTACGGGCTGGCGGACCTGCATCAGCTGCGTGGGCGGGTGGGGCGGTACAAGCACCGGGCGTACTGCTATCTGATTCTGGATGAGCGTCGGCCGCTGACGGGGATCGCCGCGAAGCGGTTGAAGGCGATCGAAGAGTACAGCGAGCTGGGGTCGGGGTTCCGGATTGCGATGCGGGACCTGGAGATTCGCGGTGCGGGCAACATTCTGGGGACCGAGCAGAGCGGTCACATTGCGACGGTCGGGTATGAACTGTACTGCCAGTTGCTGGAGAACGCGGTTCGGCAGCTGAAGGGTGAGGCGCCGCGGGAGAATCCGTACGTCAACGTCGATCTGCCGATCCAGGCGTACCTTCCGGATGAGTATGTCGGGACGGGACGGGCGAAGATCGACGTGTATCGGAAGCTGGCTGCGGCGGGGACAGCGGCGGAACTTGCCGAAGTTGAAGAAGAACTTCGGGATCGTTTCGGTCCTTTGCCCCCTCCTGCAGGGCAGTTATTGAGCCTCAAGGAGCTGCAGTTGCTGGCGTTTGCCTGGCGTCTGGAGACGATTCGACTGGAGGCGGGCTACGCGGTCTTCGGATACCGTAACAGTGAGCTGGTCAAGGAACTTGCGTCGAGGCTGCGTCCGGACCTGCGGGTGGTGGATCGGCGCAATGCTTACCTGGTGCTGCCGCGCGACGAACTGACCGGTGCGGCACTGCTGGAGCACCTGAAATCGGTGTTGCGGTAAATTTGTGGGTTGCCGTATAAGGCTGTGCCCCTCTCCCCAGGGATTCCTTCCGGCGCGAGCACATCTTCGCCGAGGACCGTAGCGTTCACCAGGTGGACGGCACAGGGACGTGTCGGAGCTGGTAACGAATGGATTCGTGTGAATGTTTCACGCAACGCGAGCGGTAGCGGTCGTCTGCCTTCTGGCTGGTTGCCAGGGCCGATCCGTCAAGGTCGACAATCCGGTTGTCGGTCCGCCCCCTCCCCGTATGTCACGGGAGGTGCAGGTGGCCGATGCGGATGCGGCTGCCCCGACGTCCCCTGCCGGTTCGGCGGGGCTGATGCTGATCGATCACCAGGGTTCGGATGACGTTCTGGGTGAACCGGGCGAGGTTGCGGCGTGGGTCAATGGCACGCCGATCTTCACCGCCGAGGTTCTCGAGCGTCGGCGTCCGCAGCTGGCCCAGGCCCGGGCGCAGCTGCCGAGTGCCCAGTTCCGGATGCTTCAGGAGCGGATGATCCGCGAGGATCTTCCGAGCCACGTCGACGAGGCTCTGCTGGTGGACGCGGTCAGGTCTCAACTGGATCGCGATCAGCTGGAGCGTGTCGAGCAGCAGCTGGACATCTACTTCGAACAGGAAATCGAGCGTCTCAAGGAGAAGACGGGTGCCGGCACGCTGGCGGAGCTGGAAGCTCAGCTGCAGGCGGCCGGGACGACGCTGGCGAGCGCCCGCAAGGCGTTTGGCCGTCGTCAGCTTGCCGGTCAGTATCTCCAGGAGCGGTTGCAGGAGCCGACGGTCACGCGTCAGGAGCTGCTGGCCGACTACCGCGCTCATCTTGACGACTACCACACCCCTGCCGAGGTGAAGTGGCAGCAGATCTGGATCTCGTACCGGAAGCAGGGCAGCGTCGAAGCGGCCCGCGAGGTGATGAACCGTGCCGTGGCGGAACTGCGAGGCGGTGCGTCGTTCGACGACGTGGCCCGCCAGTATTCGGATGGCGTGATGGCCGCATCGGGTGGTCACTGGGACTGGACCCAGTTTGAGAGCATTGCCAATCCGGATGTGGCGGCGGCGCTGCAGCGGCTGTCGGTTGGTGAGGCGAGCGGTGTGATTGAAGGCGAGAAGGCGTTGCAGCTGGTCCGCGTGGTGGACCGACGGGCGGCACGTTACACGCCGTTTGAAGACGTACAGAACGAGATTCGCGACCGTTTGCGTGCCGAGAAGCGGCGCGTGGCCGCGGAAGAGATTCTTGCGGAGCTGCGGGAGACCGCAGTGATTGAAACGATGTTTGAAGACGGAGTGGACGGGGACGAACGGCAGATCTCGCCAGTTTCGGCGAGAAAATGACGAATTGCGGGCGTTCCTGTTGCGGAAGCGAAATGGCGTCTTGACCCCTTCGGCGGGCCTGGGGTAAGACACCGCCCCCTCACCTCTCTCCTCAGACTCCCTTACAACGAAATCGCATTCGCGAAGACATGATCGGGTTACGAAGGACCGGCTAGCGGTCCGGCGGCACCGTTGGTGCCCGCTGGCAGCGTGCGGAATTCTGGCCCGAGCCCCCATCTCAACACTTTCAGCGGTAGTCACGATCATGGCGCGACATCGGAACTCACTGCATGACACTGGTCAGGGTCTGAAGGAGGGACCAACATTGTTCAGGATCTTCGGAATCGTCGCCTGTGTATGCCTGGCGGCGGCGACCGTGTGGTGTGTCGGTCAGACACACGCGCAGGATGCCGGTGTCGCCGCAGGGCAATCATTCGAACGGTACCAACGCAACGGTACCGTCGCCGAGCCGGCCTCGCCGGCAGGACCCGCCTCGTGGAACGGTCCATCCGACGTTGCCCGTCGGAAGATCGAAGACGAGCTGCAAAAGGCTCGAGTGGCGCTCCGGGAGGGGCGTCGTGAAGAGGCACTGCGTCTGGCCAAGCTGGCCGACCAGATGGCTTACCAGTGGAAGGTCCGGTTCGGGCCAGACCAGGTGAGCCCGGCCGAGATGATCGCGATGATCGAGGAGGGTGGTCAACCGGGTCTGCCCGTCGCCGAAGCGCGCCCGGCCGATGCTCAGACCATGACGCCCGAGGAAATCGCTGACAAACGCCGTTATGTGCGCCAGCTGCTGCTGTCCGCACAGGAGCTGATGCAGGAGGGCAAGTTCGAAGCAGCCCGCCAGAAGGCCCTGCAGGCGAAGCGCGTTGATGTTCCCTACGAGCCGTTCGATCTGCGTCCGGATCACATCCTCGCCGAGGTGGCCCGCCACCAGCAGGCCAGCCCGGACGGACCGAGTGATACCTTCCTGGCATCGTTCGAAGGTGGCCAGGAGACGACGCCGGCCGCTTCGCCGAATCAGCCGAAGTCGACCGAAACCATGGCGACCGCCAGCAGCGAATCCGAAGCGGATCGCAAGGCGCGTGCCGACGAACTGCTGAAGATGGCCCGTCAGGCCATTGACGCAGGACACTATGACGAAGCCCGCTCCTACGCCCTGGAAGCTCACGATCTGGACGTGGTCTATGGCCTGTTCGACGATCGGCCGGAGCATCTTCTGGCGGACATCGAGCGGAAGACCGGCACGACGATCATCGCCGGCAAGGCCCCGAAGACGCGTGCCCCGCAGGCTGGCGAATCTGCCGAAGCCAAGCGTGAGCGTGGTCTGGCCCTGCTGCGGGAAGCCCGCGAGCTGATGGCTCGCGGCGATCTGGATGGTGCCCGCGCCAAGGCGACCGAAGCCCAGAGTCTGGAAGCGTCGTACTCGCTGTTCGACGATCGTCCCGAGCTGGTGCTTCAGGAGATCCGTGGCGTTCAGACGAATCAGATGATTGCCGACGCCTCGCAGCCGTCCGCTCCGGCCCAGCCGGCCGCTGCCGCGGGTGCCGAGGACCAGCAGAAGGCCCAGCAGCTTCTTTCGGAAGCCCGGATGGCTCTTCAGAACGGCGATCTGACGACTGCAGAGCAGAAGGTGGCTTCCGCCGAGCAGCTGGACGTGGCCTACGGCCTGTTCGACGACCGGCCGGAAATCGTGCGTCATGATCTCGAACGGGTTGCGGCCTCGATGGGCCAGCCGACCACTCAGAACCTGGCTGCTGCCGGCGCGGCCGCTCAGCCGACGGCTCCGACGGAAACCGCAGCGTCTCCGGAAGCGAAGAAGGCGCAGGCTCTGGCACTGCTGGAAGAAGCGCGCCAGCTTCTCGCCAGCGGCAAGTCGGAAGAAGCCCGTGCGAAGGCGGAACAGGCCCGTCAGCTGAACGTGACCTACGACCTGTTCGAGGATCGTCCGGAAATCGTTCTGGCACAGATCGACCGGACGAGCGGCAACGCACCGTCCAACGGGGCAGCCTTCGGCGAGAAGCCCGCTGCACCGGCTGTCGCCATGGAGAACCGCAGCGAGCCGCAGGACGACCCGTTTGCCGCCCAGCCGCTCGACCTGACCTCGGAAGCACCGCAGCGGATGGCTTCGAACTCGCCGTTCGGCGGTGGAGTGGCCAATCCGACGCGTGATGCCGCTGTTGTTCCGTCCTCGCAGGTGTCGGCTCTGGAGATGTACAACCAGGGCGTTCAGCAGCTGCGTGAAGGGAACCGTGAAGCGGCCTATGAAGCGTTCCTGCAGGCGTATCACTCCGGTCAGCGACTGGATCCGTACCGTCAGCAGCAGCTTCAGGACAAGATCCGCGAGCTGGCACCGCGTGGCATTCGCCAGGTGAGCAACAGTGCTCCGGCACCGGCTCCGGCGTTTGAAGCGAGCCCGCTGGAAGCGGCCATTCAGCAGCAGCAGGTCAAGTACGATCGTCTGCGGACGGAAGTCCTCAACGCGATCTTCCGTGCCGAACGTCTGCGTGAGAAGAGCCCCGAGAAGGCCCTGCAGATTCTCGACACGACGTCGGAGGCAATTGCCGAGTCCGGCCTGAGCGAGCAGCAGACCGCTCTGCTGGCCTCCTCGGTGCAGAACTCGCGTTCGTCGATCGAAGCGTTCATGACGCAGCACGCTCCGCTGCTCGAACTGGAACGTCAGAACGGCGAAGTCCGCAAGCAGATTGAACTGGAACTGGCCAACCGCGTGCGGGTCGAGCAGGAGCTGGCCAGCCTGGTGGACGAGTTCAACCGCCTGATGGATCAGCGGCGATACGCCGAAGCCCAGGTGGTCGCCAAGCAGGCGAAGGAACTGGATGCGGAGAACCCGGCGGTGATCAACATGGTTCTCAAGAGCCAGATCGCCTACCGCGACTTCCGCAACCAGCAGCTGCGTGATGCGAAGGAAGAGACGTTCTGGCAGACGCTCGACGACGTCGAGTGGAGCCTGGCTCACGACATTACGGACGAGCATCCGATCTCGTATCCCGATGCGACGACCTGGAACGAACTGTCCAAGCGTCGTGAGAAGTTCAACAACGTCGATGCGACCGAGCGTTCGCCGGAAGAACTGCGGGTTCGCAAGAGCCTCTCGCAGCCGGTGTCGCTGCACTTCGATTCGGTTCCGCTGGTCGAGGTGATGGCTCACATCGCCACGCAGCATGCGATCAACGTGAAGGTGGACGATCCGGGGCTGGCGGACGTCGGCGTGACGTCCAACGAGCCGGTGACGATCCATGTGGACGGCATTCAGCTCAAGAGTGCCCTGAACCTGATCCTCAAGCCGCTCGAACTCGACTATCTGATCGAGGACGAAGTGCTGCAGGTGACCAGCCGTCTGCGTCAGCAGGGTGATCTGAAGACGCGGGTGTATCCGGTTGCCGACCTGGTTGTTCCGATTCCGATTCGTGCTCCGGTTTCGCAGTTCCAGCCCGGCACGGGCATGGGGCTGCCGGGCTCCGGCTTCAACTTCCCGGGTGGCCAGTTCAGCGTTCCGGGTGGCGGAATGCAGAACGGACTCTCGCAGGTCGGTCCCGACCCGCTGGCACCGCCGGCGAACGGCACGGGTCTGCCTCCGACGGGCGGAGCGAATCCGCTGCTGGGTGGTGGAGCGGCATCGGACTACGACTTTGATGCTCTCTCGGACCTGATTCAGACGACCGTCGCCCCGGATGCCTGGGACGAGTTCGGTGGTCAGGGTTCGCTGAACCGTCACGAAAGCACGCTGAGCCTGGTCATCCGCCAGACCCAGAAGGTGCACCAGGAAATTGCGGATCTGCTGGAACAGCTGCGTCGTCTGCAGGACCTGCAGGTGACGATCGAAGTGCGGTTCATCACCGTCAGTGACAGCTTCTTCGAGCGGATCGGTATCGACTTCGACTTCAACGTCAACGACACGGTCGGCGGCCCGAACGTCGACAACGACTTCTTCCCGCTCAACCGGTTCGGTTCGGTCGACCCGAACAACGGCAGCACCGGTGGTGTGGGACAGGGTGGTCAGACCGGTACGACGGGAACGACGGGCACCACCGGTACGACCGGAGGAACGACCTCGCCGTCCGCTCCGTTCTCGCCGGGACCGGACATCAACATCGTCGGTCGTGACGACTGGCCGGGGAACACGGTGGTGGGGCTGATTCAGCCGAACCAGTTCAGCTCAGACCTGGACATTCCGTTCCGCCAGGGATCGTTCGACATCGGTGTGCCGGAGTTCGGTGGCTTCCAGCCGGAAGCGGGGCTCCAGTTCGGTATGGCGATCCTCAGTGACATCGAAGCGTTCCTGTTCGTGCAGGCGGCCCAGGGTGACGAGCGTTCGAACATCCTGTTCGCTCCGAAGCTGACGCTGTTCAACGGTCAGACCGGTTCGGTGGTGAGCCAGCTGCAGCGGCCGTTCGTGATCAGCGTGGTGCCGGTTGCCAGTGCCTTCAGCATCGGATTCCAGCCGATCGTGCAGACGATTCCGGAAGGTGTGCAGCTGACCGTGCGGGCTGTGGTCTCCGCAGACCGCCGTTATGTCCGCCTGGCAGTCTCGCCGTTCTTCACCAACGTGACCGACGTGTTCACCTTCTCCTTCGTCTCCGGTGGCGGCGGCGGTATCGGTGGCATCGGCGGCGGTGGTATCGGTGGCGGCGGCTTCGGTGGCCAGGGTGGTGGCGGCGGCTTCGGCGGCGGCTTCGGTGGCGGTGGAACTGGTATCGGCGGCCAGACCGGTGGTCAGGGCGGCCAGCAGAACCAGCAGGGAACGGCCGGCGGTAACGTCACCGTTCAGCAGCCCGTCATCGATGTGGTCACGGTCGACACGGTCGTGAGTGTTCCGGACGGCGGCACCGTGCTGCTGGGCGGCGTGAAGCGACTGCGGGAAGGCCGCTCGATGTCTGGTGTGCCGATCCTCAACAAGATCCCCTACGTCAGCCGTCTCTTCAAGAACACTGGCGTGGGTCGTGAAACGGACAGCCTGATGCTGATGGTCACCCCCCGGATCATCATTCAGGAAGAAGAGGAGGAACTCCTGGGCATTCCGCAATAGCGGAGACGCTTCTGGAGGTCTCCACCGCTGCCCCCCCCCCAAGGCGGTGGATGACTGAGTTCGTCTCAGGGTTCCGGGCCGTCGCGGGACGCGGGTTCGTCGCGGCGGCCTCTTTTCTCAACGCGGTGTCCGGCTGGAGCCAACAGGTTCCGGCCGGATGCCGTTTTTTTATTGCCCGCTCATCAGGACCCACCGCAGGACCGCGGCAGGTGCGTCCGCAATGCGTTCGTGAAGTTCACGATCGTCCCGGCAGGGGAGAGGCGGGACCGGAGCCGGGGCCACGGTCAGTTCCAGCCGATCGGCAGCGAACGGCCAGGGATCGACCACGACCTGTCCGTCGAACAATGGGACGAAGTGGATCTGCCCCGCTCCGGGAAATGCGAGTTCGAACGGCTTGTCTCGCTCGGCGCAGCAGAGCCACAGACTCAAGTGGTCGAACCGCTGAACATAGCGGAGGCCGAGTTCGATGAGCGGGGCGAGTTCGTCGTCGGGCATCCGGGCGGCCAGCTGTCGCCGCCATTCCGCCTGAAGCGCGGCCTGTTCGTCGAGGAAGTGGTCGATCGCTGCGAGGTCTTCGGAGCTTGTACGATTCTCCCGGGCTCGGGATGCGAGATCGCAAAAGTGCCCGCTGACCCACAGTCCTCCCAGAGGTGAGGGTGCGAGTAGATCTTCGGCGAGTGTGAATCGGGTGGCGTCCGAGGGCATGTTGGGGGCGATGACGCCTGCCTGCAACAGGTCATCCAGGAGAGCTGCCGCGTCCGGGACGGCATTCGAATCGCCGTCGGCTTCGGGACGCATCTCGGGCAGCGACTCTTCAGAGAGTGGTTCCGTCGCTTCGAGGAACAGGGCGAGAACCTGCTCGTGGGATCGCGTCAGCGATCGGTGCTGTTGCTCGAGCCAGTTGCCGAGTCGTTTCAGGCACTCGCTGCCAGATGCGGGGCGTCCGATGGCGTGGGAACAGATTTCGATACTGCGCGTCCAGATGGCTGTCGACTCGGCCATCGGCATTTCCGTGAAGTCGCGTGGCTGTCCGGTCTCGGGATCGATCTGCGGAGAACTGTCCCACAGCGTCCAGCCGTCGTCGTGATGTCGGATGGCGGGGAGGAGCCATTCGGGCAGTGGGAGGGGCGGGAAGCGGTCGTTGCCCCAGGCCGCCGCGAGTTCGGCGGCGATGCGTGCGTGCTCGGTCTGCGTGATCAGGAGCCAGGCGTCATCGGAGGTGCGGCGTATCATGGTGGTATCCGGGAGCCCGGCCACGTCGCCGCCGGCGTGGGACGGTCACGACCGGGGCGTCCATTACTTCTGCCGGCCGTAGTGGGGCTGGCCCCCCCAGCCGAGTTTCCGGTGGAGTGTCTTGTAGTAGCTGTGTCCGGGCAGCCGGGCGAGCTGGAAGGTGACGTCTGCCCGGCGAAGCAGGACCCGGTCGCCGGCACGGAGCGGCTCCTTGATTTGCCCGTCGATGACCAGCGTGACGCCTTCGGGAGCACGAGGAACAGCCAGCTCGTACGTGCAGTCGGCGCGGTCGACCAGCGGCCGGTTGGTGAGGGTGTGGGGGCAGATCGGCGTGATGACGAACGCCTCGAGATTCTGGCGCAGCAGCGGTCCCCCCGCAGAGAGGCTGTGCGCGGTCGATCCGACCGGAGTGCTGATGATCAGGCCGTCGCCGCTGTATGTCGTGACGAGTTCGCCATCGATCGACAGATCGACTTCGATCATCGAGAGCGAGGCTCCGGCCAGGACGGCGATTTCGTTCAGCCCCAGGTGTGCCTCGGAGGTGCCGTCGGCCCGCTGCAGCGTGCACTCGTACATGAGATGACGCACGATGCGGTAGGCGCGGCGTTCGATGCAGTCGATCTGGTCGCGGAACTCCCCGGGAGCGAGTTCGGCGAGGAAGCCGAGTCGCCCCAGATTGACACCGATGACCGGGATCTGATCTTTCCCGAACTGCCGGCAGGCACGCAGGATGGCACCGTCGCCGCCGAGGACGACTGCCAGATCGGCCGGGATGGAATCGGAGGCAGCGTTCGCCGGATTGCCGGAGACATACGCCCCGGCCAGTTCGAGTGCCGGCCGGGACTCGATGAACGGGCGCATCTCCTCCCACGCCGACTGCACGTGATCAGCCGGGTCGCATGCGAATACGAGCAGTCGGACGGGGTGATCCGGTTTGGGTGCCATCGGTTTCCTTCCGTTGGGGCACGACGATTATATGGGCTGCCGGTTGGCGGGATACACCTTGCAGCCCTATCATTCCGCCGTGAATTACTTTGCCCATGGACTTCCCTGGCTGGATCACCCGTACGTGGTTGCGGGGACTGCGGTTCCGGACTGGCTGTCGGTCGTGGACCGGCGGGCGCGGGTGCGTGCGCGGACGGTGCAGCCGCATGCGGACGTATCGGGGCCGGAGGACGCGCAGCTGGCGGCCGGGATTCTGCAGCATCTGGATGACGATCAGTGGTTTCACGGGACCCGGGGCTTCGTCGAGGTGACCGGCGCGATGACGCGGTCGTTTCGGGAGGTGCTGGGACCGGGGGACGGGATGCGGTGCAGTTTTCTGGGGCACATCGTCACGGAGCTGCTGCTGGATCGGGTGCTGATCGACCAGCATCCGGGGCTGCTCGACCGGTACTACGACGTGCTCGAGCAGGTCGAGCCGGAGTTCATCGAAGCGAATGTGAACCGCTGGGCCCGTCAGCCGACCCGGCAACTGGATCCGTTCATTCCGCTGTTCCTGTCGGAGCGATTTCTGGATGACTACAGCGATTCGGAGCGGCTGCTGCGACGCTTGAACCAGGTGATGCGACGGGTCAAACTACCGAGCCTGCCACGCGATGTCCTGTCGGTGCTCGATGAGGGGTGCGTGCTGGTCAGCGATCGCCAGGGCGATCTGCTGCCGGCCGAGCAGTACCCCGGATTGAGCTGAGCAGAGGGCATCCGGAAGAGTGGCGACGAAACGATTTCCCGGTGCACCAGCCGTGCGCCTGTCCAGCTCTCGGATCAGGGGGAGAACCGCGATGAAGTACGGAATGAATCTGCTTCTGTGGACGTCCAACGTCGACGAGTCCATTTTCCCCTTGCTGGAACAGATCAAGGAGTGGGGCTACGACGGTGTCGAGTTGCCGGTGTTCGATTTCAACGCGGCCAACTTCGAGAAGACGGGAGCAAAGCTGCAAGAGCTGGGGCTGGGGGCGACCGGTGTGACGGTCTGTACCGCGGAAGAGAACCCGATCTCCGAGGATGCGTCGGTTCGTGAAGCGGGGCTGAACCGGATCCGGCAGGCGATCGACATGTGTGCGGCATCGGGATCGACACACCTGTGCGGGCCGCTGCATTCGGCGCTGGGAGAGTTTTCCGGGCGGGGGCGGACCGACGAGGAATGGAAGCGGGCCCAGGACATTCTGGCTCAGGCGGCCGACTACGCTCAGCAGCAGAACGTGACGCTGGTGGTGGAATACCTGAACCGGTTCGAGTGCTATTTCCTGAACAATGCGGAAGACTGTGCCCGGTTCACGCGGGAGGTGAACCATCCGAGCCTGAAGATGATGTACGACAGCTTCCACGCCAATATCGAAGAGAAGAACATCGGCGAGGCGGTCCGGGCCTGTGCCGACCAGCTGGTTCACGTGCACATTTCCGAGAATGACCGCTCGACACCGGGCGAGGGGGGCGTGAACTGGGACGCCACGTTCGCGGCGCTGAAAGAGATCAACTACGACGGCTGGATGGTGATCGAAGCGTTCGGCCTGGCGCTGCCGGATCTGGCGGCGGCCACGCGGATCTGGCGACGGATGTTCCCGAGTGAGGAGCATCTGGCGACTCAGGGACTGGCGTTCATGAAGTCGCGGATGCAGAGCTGACGGGAGGCGGGCACGGTTTGGCCCGCCTGACCAGTACCGAGACATGCCGGCTTTCGAAGGAAGGCCGGTTTTTTTTCGCGACGACCTGGCGAGTGGCGGCGTGACCTCTTCGCCGGTCTTGCCGGGCTGCCGGCAACGACGCCCAGCAGACAGGGGAGAGGAGGGACCATGTCTCCGTCGATTTACAGTTCGCTGTTGCAGCCCGATCTCCGACTGATGATCGAGGAGAACGACGGCCCCGGGATGGAGGAGTTCTGCCGCGCCCTGTATCCCGGGGTCGTCGCCGAAGTCCTCGAGGAGATGCCGGTCGATGAGACGTGGAGGGTTCTCGCGCATTGCCCGGCGGCACAGCAGGCAGAGATTTTTCAGTTTCTGCCGCTTCCGTACCAGGTCGACCTGGTGCAGAACATCGATCGCAAGACGCTCTCGAAGCTGATCGAGGAGATGGCGCCGGACGATCGTGTCGACCTGCTCGAGCGGATGGACCCGGATGCCGTCGAAAACCTGCTGCCGTTGATCGCCCAGGCCGAACGGAGCGACATCCGCAAGCTGCTCTCGTACGACGAGGACAGCGCCGGCTCGATCATGACGACCGAGTACGCGTCGTTGCCGGCGGACATCACGGTCGCCGAGGCGCTCCAGCGACTGCGGGTGCAGGCACCCAGCCGGGAGACGATTTACTACATCTACATCACGGATACGGGCCGGCACCTGATTGGATTTCTGTCGTTGCGGAAGCTGATCCAGGCGCGGCCGACGGCACGTCTGGAAGACATCATGGAGCGGGACGTCATCTCCGTCCGGGTGGATGACGACCAGGAGTTTGTCGCCAACGAAATTGCCCGGTACGACTTCATCGCGATTCCGGTCGTCGACAGCCAGAACCGTCTGGTCGGCATTGTCACACACGACGATGCGGCCGACGTCATGCAGGAAGAAGCGACCGAAGACGCCCACCTTCATGGTGCCGTGCTCCCCCTCGAAGACAGCTACCTCATTACTCCGTTCCTGACGCTCGTCTGGAAACGGGGTGTCTGGCTGGTGATTCTTCTGGGGGCTGCATCGTTGACCGCGCAGGTGCTCAACTGGCTCGAACCGAGCGATGACCGGAACTGGATGGTGCTGTTCATCCCGCTGGTCCTGGCGAGTGGGGGGAATGCCGGTTCGCAGTCGGCGACGCTGGTGATTCGGGCCATGGCGCTCGATGAGACCCGCGGCAAGGTCCGGGAGATTGCCTGGCGGGAGTTTCGTCTGGGGGCCCTGATGGGGCTGATCCTGGCGATTCTCGCCTTTGCCGTTGCGATGGCTCTGGTCGACTTCGATCGATCCAGTGTCGTGGCCGCGACCGTCTTCCTGGTCGTGGCGCTGGGGACCGTGGCCGGTTCGATGTTGCCGCTCGGGCTGGATCGTCTGGGGATGGACCCGGCACTGATGTCGAATCCGCTGATCGCGGCGATCAGCGACATCACCGGTGTGGTGATCTACTACAACGCGGCCCGGCTGGTGCTGGGGGCGGTCACGTGAGCTGACGCCGACGATTGGCTCGCTGGCAGCGGGGAAGGCGGCGCAGAAGAACAGCGAACCGCCGGACTTCGACGATTCGCTGTACAGTTGCCGGTAGGGACGTCGATCCACGCCGAGGGGCCTGGGGGAGGAGGGACCCGGGATACGCATCGGCACTCAGAAGGATCGACTGTCATCCCGGCTGTTCGGGAGTCGTGCCCAGTTTGCGGGGCTCTGGTCAAGGGCGTCCGGTTCGCCCGGCTGGAAGCTCGGGGCGGCGCCGGCGAGTCCACGATCATGCGGGGCGGAGGAGGAGGTTGCCGGGGGCTGTCCGGCTTCGGCTCGGCGACGCGTCGACTGTTGTGCCGACGGCCGAATTGCGGGGGCCTCGACGGAGTTGCTGCTGGCCGTCCGGATTTGGCGTTTGAGCATCGGGAGTGGCTGGAGGTCGCCGGGGCTCTGCGAGCGGATGACCAGGTCGTCGTTCCCGGTTCCATCATCGCCGGCCGTCTGCTGTTGGGAGGCGGGGCGTGCGGACTCAGCCGAGGCGAGCATCTGGCCGTCCGGCAGGTCGATCGACGGGCTGCCCGCCATGACCCAGTCGAGCCACTGGTCCTCGAGCGAATCGATGCTCTTGTAGCCGTAGTGGTGACGGATCGCGTACTCCCAGCCCCGTTTTTCGGCATCCTGGAGGAACTGCAGGTAGACCGAACGACCGTCGTCCCCCTTCTGCTGAACGAGGTAGCTGGCGAGCGAGTACCCCTCGGCGTAGAGCGTGAGCACCTGCTGCATTTCGCGGGGGTACTCTTTCATGCCGAGCAGTCGCTTGAGGGGAATCCGGCGGCTGGTGCGGATGATCTGGTTGAGCAGCTTCGTCTGCCGCATCCGTTCGGACTCGTGTTCGACGAGTGTCGCGGCCCCTTCGTCAGCCCAGCGGGGGAGGGGGCGGCGGAAGTGGCAGGCGAAGATCGTGTGGCTCACTTCGTGAGGAATGACCGAGTCGAGGATCCGTTCGAGCGTCCCCTGGACATTCATCTTCCAGCCGAAGACCTCACCACGATCGAAGGTAAAGGTCGTGGCACCGCCTGCCCCGATGTTGCCGACCTTTACCTCGACGGTACAGGGGCGATACCAGTTGTCGAGCTCCTTGCCGATCCAGAGGAGGGCCAGCTCGCGGCGATGGTATTCGGCGCATTCGGCGACGGCCCGGGCAACCTTCTCCGTCGGTGCGGTGACGACGAAGTTGCGGGTGCTGTACTGGGCGGCGTCGGCCAGGGACGGGATGAGCGCGGCCGCCAGGAAGGCGGCTGTCTTCAGGTATCGAGCATCCATGCGTTTGCGGGACCGTCTGGAATTTCGAAGTCGGCGAATGGGTCAGCGGAGCCGATTTGATCCGGGTCGATCACTCCGATGTGCACGCGTTCCTGCGGCGAGGGACTGACGTAGCAAGCAGTGCGCCGGAATTCTGGCGGGAGCGTGCGAGGATGCGTTGCAATCGGCAAAACAAACGGGTTTTGCGGGAAATCCGCGACGACGTGGTCCAGATTTGAGGCGCGAGAGCAGGGCAGGTTCGGCCGGTGTTCCGTGCAATCTTTACAACGTGCGGGGCGATCTATGGCAGTTCGTGCCATTGAGGGGGGAAGGTGGCGAACCCGTCTTTTGTCGGACGCCGCTTCGTGCTAAAGGACGCCCATCCGGACAGGGCCGTGTGGCCGTCTGCCCCGGACCACTCTGGCTGCCGGACGGAAGGAACCGCGCGGATGGCACCCTCCAGATTGACGCTTGTGGGTTTCGTGGTGGTGATGCTGGGCGTCGCCATGCTGAGCGGTTGCCAGCAGCTCGATTCCGGTCTGCGGATGCCCGGCGGTGCGCCTCCTCAGACGGAGCCGCCTCTGACTGATTCGCACGGGGGGTAGAGACGATGAGCGACCGATGGTGCGTGTGGACCGGCCGCCTGCTGTGCGTGCTGACGCTGTCGTGCAGTACGGGATGCCAGCTTGGGCGGACGTACTTTCAGATGGACAGTAACTCGAGCGGTCCGTTCTTCGGCTTCGATCTTCTGAGTGCCTCGACTGAGGATGCGGAATCGGAGCGGCGGACGGTGAGCATCGAAGAGCCGGAGATGGAGCGGTCGCAGGAACGTCGCTGGCCGCTCTGGCCAGGCCGGGACCGGTCCAGTGAGATTCAGCCCGTGCAGCACATTCCGGTGCCCCGTACGGACCGCGGTCCGCTGGCGACAGGCGAGACGGTGACGGTGGTGGCGCCGGACGAAGAGTTCTGACGGGATTGCCGTCGCGTGTAGCGGGCGTGCTGCATCCTCTTGCTGCGATGCAGTTTGCAGTCTGAATTCGGAATTGCCGGCTGGCAGGGTCCGGAGCCGGTGCGGGCTTCGGGCGGTTGTTCAGAACCTGTTACGTTCGAACGGTTTGGCGCGTTCTTCGTCTGCGTGAATGCGTGGGGGGAGGCGGTGGAGTGGGAACGGACGGTCCGGCGGGCATGGCCTTTGCAATTGACGGGAGTGTGCCCGGGGCTAGAATCGTCGTTTTGCAGCCAGCTCTCGCCACAGCGAACCGGACGGAATGTGGAAACGAGTCCGTCCTGCGCCATGCAGGCGGTGTTTCCCTGGTTGAGACGATGCGTTGGGACGGTTCTGGCTGTTCCCTGAAAGTACATCCACGCTGACCGGACGGCAATTGCGGCCCGGATCGGTGCGAGAGTGCGGCATGACCGCAGTATGCAACTGAGGAGCGGACACCCGTGCAAGTTGAGATTTCGTGTCGTCACGGCAGCATTCGGCCTGATACGCAGGAGTACATTTCGCGCAAGGCTGAGAAGCTGTTAACGTACTTTGAGCGGGTGACTGCCATTAACGTGACGCTCGACTTCGATGGCGACCGGGTGCGGTCCGAAATCCTGGTTGATGCCGAGCACAAGCACAATTTCATCGCTCACGCCGAGGGCACGGAAGTGAGCGGGACTTTCGAGCAGTCGCTGCACAAGATGGAACAGCAGATTCGCAAGTACAAGGAGAAGCTGCAGGACCATCGACGCGACCTTCCCGTCAGCGAAGTGGCTCCGGCCGCTCCTGAAGAACCGCCCGCCTGAGCGGCGGCCGTGTTCGGTGGAACGTGAGCATTCAAGGCCGGGGTGTCCAGCCCTGCGGGTCAGAACATCCAACAGATCGCGCTGGTCGTTTCTGGATGACCGGCGTGTGAGGAGCAGCGAATGAAGCTGACAGAGTTTGTCGTCCCGGATGCGATCATTCCGGACCTGGCGGTCGACACGAAGGACGCGGCCATCCGCGCGATGGTTTCGAGTCTGCGGCAGGCTGGCAAGATCGCCGACGAGCACGAAGAGAATATTGTTGCCGCGATCATGAAGCGGGAGGAACTGGGGTCGACCGGAATCGGACGTGGCGTTGCGGTTCCGCATACGAAGCACCCCTCCGTCGACTCGCTGGTCGCGACGGTCGCTGTCTGCAATGACGGGCTGGATTTTGCCAGTCTGGACGGCGAGGACGTGTACATCCTGTTTCTGCTGGTCTCGCCTCCGGACCGTCCCGGCGATCACCTGCGGGGGCTGGAAACGATCACCCGTCACCTCAAGAACGACGATTTCTGCCGCTTCCTGCGGCAGTCCCGTACGCAGGAAGACATCGTCGAGCTGCTGGCCGAGGCCGACGAAAATCAGATCTAGTGCGGAACCGCAACCGCGTGGCGGTTGTCGACGGTCCGGGCGCAGCGATGTGGTCCGGTGCCGTCAACCGTTGCGCGACCTGCGGGGTCCGGTCGGTTTCCTGGCAATCTGAAGTCAACTAGTTGAGACGTTTCCCGTGATGACAGAGTCCTCCAGGGCGGAGCGTACCGTCACCGTCACGATGGCGCATGGGTTGCACATGGTGCCCTGTTCCGAGATCGCGAAGTTCGTTCGGGATTTCGACGGGGAGGTGCGAATCCGCCGGGACAACGTTTCTGCTGACGCGCATTCGGTCTTCGACCTGTTGCAGCTGCAGGCCGAGCAGGGAGCCCTGCTGGTTCTGGAAGCGACCGGCGAAGGCGCCGAATCGATTGTCGATGGCCTGGCGCGTCTGTTCGAAGCGGAATTTCACGTCGAACGTTGAGTCTGGTATGGATTGTCATTCAGTTGACGCACGCCGATGATCGTCAAGCAGGGCATCGCTGTTTCGCCTGGGGTTGCGATCGGCCAGGCGCTCGCCCTCGGGGCTGAGGAATTCCGCATTCCCCGACGATTTGTGCGTGTTGATGCGGTCGATACCGAAATCGAGCGGCTGCACACGGCGCTGGACAACGTGTGCGCCGAGATTGCACGCAACGAAGAGCTGGCGACCGATCGCCTTGGTCAGCAGTATGGAGCCATCTTCGGTGCCCATCTGCAGATGATCCGTGACCCGAAGCTGCTCAGCGAGATCGAGGAGCTGATCCGCAAGCGTCACTTCTCCCCCGAGTTCGCCTGTTCTCAGGTGCTGCGCCGCTACGCGAAGGAACTGCAGAGCCTGGGGAACAAGTATCTCGCCGAGCGGGCCGCCGACATCTTCGACCTGGAACGAAGTGTCCTGCGTCACCTGCTGGGCGAACGCCGCGAAGAACTTTCGCAGCTGATGACGCCGGTGATCGTGCTGGCCCACAACCTCACGCCGAGCGAAACCGCCGCGCTGGACAAGAAGAACGTCCTGGGCTTTGCGACGGAGGTGGGCGGTCACACCAGTCACACGGCGATTCTGGCCGGGGCGCTGGAGATTCCGGCGGTGGTCGGTGTTGGACAGTTTCTCGCAGATGTCTCCGGTGGCGACATGGTCATCATCGATGGCGATCATGGCGAGATCATCATTGACCCGGACGAGGACTGTCTCGAGCGGTACCGGCACACGGAAGAACGCTCGAAGTCGGTGGCGGAGCGGCTGCTGCTGCTCGGGCCCCGCGTCTCCGAGACGCGCGATGGCGTCCGGATCAAGGTGATGGGGAATATCGAGTTTCCCGAAGAGGCCGAAGCCTGCAAGGCGCGTGGTGCCGATGGCGTCGGCCTGTACCGGACGGAGTTCCTGTACCTGGGGACGAGTGAGGAGCGGACCGAAGAGGACCACTACCAGGCGTACCGGAAGGTGATCGAGACCATCGGCGATGCGCCGGTCGTCATCCGCACGCTGGACCTGGGAGCGGACAAGGTTCCCGGATCGATGCGCCAGTTGTTCAGCACCGGGGAGAATCCGGAGCTGGGACTGCGCAGCATCCGGGTGAGCCTGCATGATCAGACGCTGTTCAAGACGCAGCTGCGGGCGGTCTTGCGGGCTGCGGTCGACGGCGACGTGCGGATCATGTTTCCGCTGGTCTCGTCGCTGATCGAGCTGCGTCAGGCGAAGATGATCCTGCGGGACGTGAAGGAGGATCTGGAGGAGCAGGGGATCCCGTTTGCCCGGAACACGCCGGTCGGCATCATGGTCGAAGTCCCGGCTGTGGCGCTGCTGGCGGAAGATTTTGCCCGGGAAGTCGATTTCTTTTCTATCGGCACGAACGATCTGATCCAGTATACTCTCGCCGCCGACCGTTCTGATCCGGTGGTGTCCAAGTACTACAATTCTGCCGATCCGTCGATCATCCGGATCGTTCGCATGGTGGTCGCGGCTGCCTCGTCGCGGGGGATTTCGGTGACGGTGTGCGGCCAGATGAGTTCCGACCCGAAGTTTATCCCGCTGCTGGTCGGACTGGGGCTGCGTCAGTTGAGTGTGACGCCCCAGGCAATTCCGGAAATCAAGGAAATCATTCGACATCTGACGATTCCACAAGCCGAGGAAATCGCGTCCCGGGCACAACAGCTCGAACTGGCCCGCGACGTGGAGACATTTCTACGTGGAGAACTGAACAAGATCTGTCCGGAGCTGGTGAAGTAGCAGCCACGGCGGATTGTGACGGTCCTGACCCGGGCGAAACGGCCCGACGGTGTGCTGTGGCCCGCGTGCCCTGCACCTGGGGGACTCTCGCGTCGAGAGGGCTCACCGGGATGACCGTCATCCATGATGACAACGGTTTCGAACACAGTGCGTATTCGTTTTGAGGCCAGACATCTGCCGGGAATGTTGGACGCCGAAGTCTCGGCGTGGCGTGGCGGTGTCGGGCGAATTGACAGCGAGCACCCGAAGCACGTGACGGGGCACCAGCGAACGATTGAGGTTCGTCGGCCCCGGGACGCAGACCACCCACCAATTGTGGCGAGGTACGCGGACACGCGACGGCCGGTCCCGCCGGCCGCGGACGACACTGGTCGGCCGCACTCGAGGCGCGCACCGCAGAGGGAGTGGAACGACCTGGCCGGTCCGCCGGCGGGTCTGCTGTCCGTGAATGACCGGCATCGGTCGGGGCGGGTTGGCGTGCGTGACGATCGGGGGGAGGCTCCGATGCGGCGCAGCACACCGGCGCGGCTTCCGAGGGGGGATGCTGCCTTCAAAACGATCGGCCTGGAGCCACCCGCCGTCCTTCCGTAAACAGGTGCAGATCGTGCATCGTCAGGCCCGCCTGTCGGGTCGCACATCTGTCGGACGCCGGGGGCCAGGGACGCACTGCTCGTCGCCATAGACGAAGGTGTGTCAATGAAAAAAGAGATGCTGATCAACGTCCTCCAGCCGGAGGAGAGTCGGATCGCCATTGTCGAGGACGGTACGCTCGAAGAGCTGTACGTCGAGCGGAACAGTCTCGAGAACCTCGTCGGCAATATCTACAAGGGACGCGTCGTCAACATCGAGCCGAGCATCCAGGCGGTGTTCGTCGATTTCGGCGTGGGGCGAAACGGGTTTCTGCACGTCAGTGACGTGGAGTACCAGTACTACAAGCATCTGCTTGACGACGAGCCGAAGTCCAGCAACGGACGACGCGGTCGCTCGCCCCGCCTCAACGAACGCAATGCTCGCAACAAGCCGCCGATCCAGGAGATCTTTCAGCGCGGCAGCGAAGTGCTGGTGCAGGTCATCAAGGAAGGGATCGGTACCAAGGGACCGACGCTCTCGACCTACATCAGCATCCCCGGTCGCTACCTGGTGCTGATGCCCGGCCTGCAGCGGGTCGGCGTCAGTCGCAAGATCAACGACGAGCAGACGCGGCGGCAGCTGCGACAGATCCTGCGCGAACTCGATCCGCCCGATGGACTCGGATTCATCATCCGGACCGCCGGCGTCGATCGCTCCCAGAAGGATCTGCAGCGGGACATGAACTACCTGCTGCGGCTGTGGAAGACGATTGTGCGGCGGATCAGCAAGCAGCCGTCGCCCGTCGACATCTACGAAGAAAGCGACATGATCACCCGGACGATCCGGGACATCTACACCGGCGACATCGAGTCGATCTGGATCGACGAGCCGGAAGCGTTCGAGCGGGCCCGCGAGTTCATGAAGGTCGTGCTGCCGCGGCACGTCGACCGCGTCCAGCTCTACAAGGGCAAGGAACCGATCTTCCACACCTACCAGATCGAGGCGGAGATCGACCGGATTCAGAACCGCCATGTGCCGATCGAAGGAGGCGGCTCGATCGTCATCGACCAGACCGAGGCCCTGGTGGCGATTGACGTGAACAGCGGAAGCTTCCGCGCCGACGACAATGCCGAAGAAACCGCCTACCAGGTGAACCTGAAGGCCGCCGAGGCGATCGCCCGGCAGATCCGGCTGCGGGATCTTGGGGGCGTGATCGTCAACGACTTCATCGACATGCGTGAGGAGCGGCACCGTCGGGGGGTGGAGCGGAAGCTCCGGGAAGCCGTCCGCCGCGACCGGGCCCGCACCAAGGTGCTGCGGATCAGCCCGTTCGGCCTGATCGAGATGACCCGGCAGCGGATTCGCCCGTCCCTGCGACGCAGCGTGTACGAGGACTGTCCCTGCTGCAGCGGCGTCGGCCAGGTGAAGACCGCCGAGAGCGTCGCCATCGAGGTCATGCGGACCCTGATGAAGTCGGCCAGTCATCCTGACGTGCGGCAGATCAACACCGAGGTCAACCAGCGGGTCGCCGACTACCTGATCAACCGCAAGCGGCGGGAGATCACGCGGCTGGAAGAAGAGTACAACGTTTCGGTGAGCATCCGGACCGGCGTGAACGTCGGCCCCGAGCACATCCACACCACCTGCCTGAACGAAACGGGGCAGGAGGTGGCGATGTTGCCCACAGGAGACTCGTATTCGCGTCGGTGAGTCGCTAAACTTCCGGATTCCCGCTTTTGAGCCGTCCAGGGACGTGCGTGGGGCGGGATGGTGAGCAGTCAACGGTGGAACTGCCTGGGTGGCATTCCGCGGAAGAGGTCCAGAAGATGTTTGCAATCATTGAAGACGGCAGCCGGCAGTTGCGTGTCGCCGAAGGGCAGGAACTGACGGTCGATTTCCGTTCCGACGCCGAGCCGGGTTCCTCGATCCGTTTCGAGCGTGTGCTGCTGGCGAACGGTGGCGGCGAGAGCGTGATCGGTCGTCCGGTTATCGACGGTGCTGCGGTGGAAGCCGAAGTCGTCGATCCGCTGGTGAAGGGCGAGAAGCTCGAGATCCAGAAGCTTCGCCGCCGCAAGAACGCCCGTCGTCACACCGGCCACCGTCAGAAGTACACGACGGTCAAGGTGACGGCGATTGACGTTCCCGGGCTGCAGATCGTCGAGACGCCTGCCGAGGAAGCACCTGCACCGGCCGCGCCGGCTCAGGACGCTCCTGCTGCAGAGTCCGGCAGCGACGAATAGTCGCCGGCTCCGGCCATTGATTCAACGCCCGTCGCATGCGGCGGGCGTCCTGCTGCGCGGTCGACTCTTTCCGCAACGGCTCGCAGCAGACGCGAAGTCGGCCGGGCGACATCGGGCCGGGCTCACTGCTGCCGTCCGAGCAGATGACGCAGCGCTCCTTCCAGTTCCGGATAGCGGAACGTGTAGCCGGCCGCCATCAGCTGTCCGGGCTCGACGCGCGCACTGCTCAGCAGCAGTTCATCGGCCATTTCCCCCAGCGCCAACCGGGCAGCAAACGCCGGCATCGGAATGATCGCCGGTCGGTGCAGCACGCCGGCCAGCGTCTTCGTGAATTCCCGGTTGGTGACCGGGTTGGGGGCGACGGCATTGACCGGGCCCTCGACGCTGCGGTCGGTTGCGGCACGGACGAAGATCGCCGCGGCATCGTCCAGCGTGACCCAGCTCCAGTACTGCTGTCCGGAGCCGATCACGCCGCCGCCCCCCAGCTTGAACGGCAGCAGCATCTTCTGCAGTGCTCCCCCCTTCGGACTGAGGACCACACCGAGTCGGACGTGTACGACACGGATGCCGGCATCCCGCGCCGGCCCGGCGGCGGCTTCCCACTCCTGGCAGACTTCGGCCAGGAAACCGGTGCCCGCTTCGCTCTGCTCGGTGAGGACCTCGTCGCCGCGATCGCCGTAGAACCCGGTGGCCGACGCGCAGACCAGAGTCCCGGGCGGCGATTCGAGTTTCGCGAGGGCCTCGGCGAGTCGGCGGGTGCCGTCGACACGGCTGTCGCGGATCCGCTGCTTCTTGGCACTGGTCCAGCGCGAATCGCCGATGTTCTCGCCGGCCAGGTGAATGACCGCGTCAAGCCCCTCGAATGATGCGGGGTCGAGTTGCGGTTCGGAGGGGGACCACTGCCGCTCGTCTTCCGCCTCGGCTTCCCGGCGGACGAACCGGATGGCCGAATGGCCGGCAGTCGTCAGCATCGGGATGATCGTGGAGCCAACCATTCCGCTGGCCCCGGTGACTCCGATGGTGCTCATCGTCTGATCCTTCTGTTGCTGGATGGCTGCGACGTCGTCGGCAGTGACTTCGTGACGGTACCGGAACATCCGGTCAAGCATCGATCGTACCATGCCTCCGCCGACCGTGTTGCCAACCTTCCCGGCGGGCAGGCGATACTCGATGCGATCTTCAAGGATGCACCGATGGTCGTCGATTGGCTCGACCGAGTGAGTGTGCTCCCAGTGAGCGAACGGACCACTCGTCTGCACGTCCTGAAAGGACCGTCCGGGAACGTAGTTGCGGTGCTCGGCGATCCACTTCTGGTGCAGCGGACCGACGCGCAGAATGACGCGGGCACCATCGCGGATGCCGCCGGTCTGTTCGACGAGTTCCACCCGGTCCCAGGGAGGAGCGAGCCGCTCAAACGCGCCAGGGCGTTCGTGCCAGCGGAAAACGGTCTCCGCGGAGGCGGGCATTTCGGTGCGGCGGACGAACTGCTCGTTCTGCATGGAGGTTCCCCTGAGGCTGGGATTGCGTTGGCAGCCGGCCGAGGGCATGCTGGCGGGAACACTCAATGTTCTCTACGAGGTTCCCGATCATGTTGCAGCAGATCCGTCCCGAAGGAAACGGCCCGTCGCCATACTCGATTGTAGTCGGGCATCCGCTTCCGGCGAGATGCCGCTCGGCCCGGTTGTCGCGGCTGTTCCTGCTCCTTCTGGTGGTGGTCTGCGCCCGCCCGTGTCTGGCCGATGACGCGGCATGGAAGAAGCACGTCGTCTACAAGGGACGGCACAACAGCACCGCGGTGGCCGGCGACTTCACCGGGGATGGCCTCGTCGATGTCATCACGAACAGTCATGGCGTCTGCCGGCTGCTGGTCGCACCCGACTGGAAAGAGACGGCGATTCATACGGATCCGGACCACATGTGCATCCACAGTGCGGCGTTCGACGTCGACGGGGACGGCGACCTGGACTGGATCGGAGCCCGGTATAACCCCGGGCTGATCTTCTGGCTGGAGAATCCACGACCGGCGTCGACGCTTCCGTGGGAATGGCACGTGATCGATGTGAATGTTCATGGGATCCACGGACTGCTGGCGGGCGACGTGGACGGCGACGGTCGGACCGATCTGGTGGCCAACAGCGCACAGCCGCTGCCACCGTTTCCCGAGTCACTCGTCTGGTACCGCGTGCCGGACGCTCCGGAACAGCCCTGGGACCGGTTCATCGCTGCCGACCGGGACGCTCCCGGTCTGACGCACTATCTGGGCCTTGGAGACATCAACGGCGATGGCCGGGCCGACATCATGACTGGCGCCAAGGGCGGTCCCATGGCGTCGCCGGACTCGGGCGACTGGTTCGCCTGGTGGCAAGCACCGGAGGATCCGACGCAACGGGCGTGGAAGAAGTCGGTGATCGCCACCAGTCAGCCGGGCGCAACGAACATTCTGCCGGTCGATGTGAACGCGGACGGCACCATGGACGTGATCGCCTCACGGGGCCACGGGAAGGGCGTGATCTGGTTCGAAGGGCCCAGCTGGACCGAGCACGCGATCGCTCCCGAACTGACCGGGCCGCACTGCCTGGCGATTGGCGATATCGACGGCGACGGAGATATCGACGCAACGACCTGTGCGAAGGACGACAAGGTGTGTGCGTGGTTTGAGAACGACGGCAACGGTCAGTTTACGACGCACGTCGTCGGCACCGATCAGGCCGCGTACGACATCCGTCTGGTCGATATGGACGGCGATGACGACCTGGACATTCTCGTCGCCGGACAGGTCAGCCGGAACGTCGTTTGGTATGAGAATCCCACGAAGTAGTTCGCCGGCGAGCGGGCGTTTCACGTGTGTCGGGTCACGCGGTGGAGCGCCTCTGGCCTGCGGCGGAACGCCCCGATACGCGAATGGCCAGGCGAATGAGTGGAAGCTGAGCGACCTGAGTCCACAGCGGGATGCCCGCCGGGGCAAACGGCGAGTTTACGAAGAGCAGCGCCAGGAGCAGGATGTTGCGTGTGAACCAGATGTTCATCGTCAATGCGATGCCGATGTGCAGGCTGATCAGCCCCAGTCCCCACAGTCGATGTGCTCCCGGGCGGAATGCCACGAACAGCGAGAAGCATTCCAGATAGAGACCACCGACAAACAGGGGCCAGCCGAGCCAGGTGTGCCTGATGAAGAAGTCGCCGATCAGGCTCGACGATCCGGTCTGCAGGAGCCGGTCGGCAATGTGGCGTGCCAGCGCCTCGCTCGAGAACGCTGTCGGTTGTCCGGCCATGGCCTGGAACGGGACCGGCAGCAGCTTGAGTGCTCCCGACATCGAGTAGAACATCAGCAGAATGAACTGAATCGCCCAGACGACTTCGAGCGTTCGTTGTCTCTCGAGGCGGTCGGAAGGTGGCCCGGTGGGGGAACGGTCCGGCACGAAGATCAGTCCGATCAACGTCCACAGCCACATGTGATCGCCGTGCGAGATCTTGCCGAACGACCCATCAAGAGCGCCGGCCTGCAGCAGGGTGATGGCTGCGAGTACTCGGAACAGTCGGACACCCGGCAGCGCGGTTGCGAGCAGTGCGGCGGCAAGATTCGCGAGGAGAATGCTGATCGCCGCTGACGGGAGGTCGACGACGTTCATCCACGCGACGGGCCAGACCGGCGCAAAGACCTGGTCTCCGGTCCACTCCGACCAGCGGGACCACTTCGAGAGCCTCTCCACCGACAGGTAGAGATTGGCCGCGTAGAACATCTGGATGAACCGCAGGCAGTTCTGGTAGACCCGGCGTTGGGTGGGCAGAGCCTGATCAGCGGGACAGGCCGGAACGCCGAGGCTGCGACGAATCGTACGGAAGAACTGGTGCACGGTCTCACCTTGTCGCAGTGCAACGATGCCGGTAGAGCCGTGTCAGCTCCTCAGATCTGCCGGTCCGATACCGCTCCAGGCAGTCGTACTTTCGCAGGACAACCTCGTATGTCACGGAGGCGTGACCGTCGAGCAGGACATTCTGTTCGAGCAGGTGTCGCGACGCATCGTCGTCGCGCGCTGACTGACGATCGATCTGCTGGATCGTCAGGTAGGTGGTCGAACTCGCCGCACCCGGAAAGAGATCGGGGGCCTGTTCGATGAATGTCGGATCGGCCAACGTGTCGCCGTCGACTTCGACGATGCGGATGCCCAGGTCCAATTTCTGGCCCGGGACGAAGCAGAAGAGTGCCCAGGAGAAGAACGGGTAGATCTCGTTGGCGGTCTTCGACCAGCGGACCGCCAGGACCGTCCCGCTCAGCAGCGGATAGCAGACGAACATGAGCAGGACTGCGAGTCGGTAGCGGTCGAGGACTCGGCGAACGCGGGAGGTCATTGTGAGGCCGCCTCGCAAGGCCGGTTCAGATTCGTTGGGGAAGCACGGGGCCTGCGGATGCCTCGAGATTCGCATCCACCCCGTCAGCCGGAAGCGGGGTTTGCTTCCGGCGTCGGGGCAGAAAAAGCACCCCCACGGGGATTTGAACCCCGGTCTCAGGACTGAGAATCCTGCATCCTGGGCCACTAGACGATGGGGGCGATCAGAGCATTTTCTACGACTCCGATCGGCCAATGTCAATGATTGCCGGCCCAGGTTCTGCTGCAACCGGCACTCGCGTGACAGGTCCGCTGATGCCGCGAACCGCCGGCAGTGCAACTGGATCGCTCGACCTGCGGGGCGCGGCTACTTGCGGTCGCGGTAGCGGCGACTCGCTTCCATCAGAATCTCCCGCTCCTTCTGCGTGAGGCTCTGCTCCCCGTGGTCCTGCACCTTCTTGAGGAGTTCGTCCACGCGGCGTTCCAGGTCGGCCGGCGGGGTTTCCGGCTCGTAGACCCGCAGCTTCGGTTTGCGGCGAAACACACGACCAATCGAAGTCGGATCGAATCGTCCGAACAGGCCGGCAAGCTGCCATCTGTTTCGCATGTACAGGTAGCCGAACAGCATGCCTCCGATGTGCGTGGCATGCGCGACGCGGTCGGCAGACGGATTGCCGGCCAGCTGCTGGAGCATCGGGTACAGGTCGAGGAGGGCGGCGACACCGGCAATCCAGATGACGCGCATCGGGATCAGACCGAAGATGTACCAGACGTCGTTGGGCCAGGTGAGCGCGTAGACGATGATCACGCCCGCGACCGCCCCGGAGGCTCCGACCACCACGTGCTGGCTGCCGACCAGACCATCGAAGAGGACCGTGGCGGCCCCGGCCAGCACTGCGGCGGTCAGGTAGAACCAGAGGAACTCACGCGAACCGAGACGCTCCTGCACGCGGGCACCGGCCAGCCACAGGATGTACATGTTGAACAGGATGTGGAAGATCTGGAACGTGTCGTGACAGAAGGCGTAGGTGATGAGCCTCCAGACCTGTCCCTGCAGGACCTTCGTGCCATCCAGTGCCAGCCAGCTCTGCACGAGCGACTCACGGACCTGCACAACGCCGAGCGGCGTCTGGTAGGCGACCGTGCGCATCGTCAGAATCTGCAGCACGAAGACGACGACGTTCGCGATAATCAGCGTCTTGACGATATTGCCGGAGTAGCCGCCACCGAACCGTCGGGGGCTCCCCTCGTCATCACGCAGATAGTCCCGGCTGTAGATGCCCATTGGTCCCGTTGACACTCCCTCGTTGCATGGGCGGAGCGGCCCGTCCATGCCGCTCACTCACGGGCCGTGACCGGCCGGTTAGCGGGCAGGTGATTCGATTGCAGCGGCACCGACCTGCCCGGTGACCGTTTCCGGCAGGCGGTTCCCACCGGGCAGCTGTGCGACCTGTGCACGGTTCGATTCGAGTCGACGATTCAGTGCCTCAATCATATCACTGAGCTGACGGCGAAGGCTGTTGGTCGCCTGCAGTTCCTGGTTCCGCTGGTCTTCCAGACGGGCCAGCGTGGCAACCAGGCCATCGACCACCGACTGCTCCGCGTCTTCGGGAGCGTTCGGATCGCCCTCGAGTTCGTGCATCCGCTGCTGAAGCAGTTCCTGCGACGAAGCCAGGTGCTGCTCCTGAAGCTGCAACCGTCCTTCTTCTTCCTGCAGGTCCTGAGCCGCAATCGTCAGTTCGGTCTGCAGCTCGCCAAGCACACCCCGCCAGGAGGGGGGGACCAGTTCGCGGACCCGGTACGTGCCAGCCGGCCACGACTCTGCCTCACCCGGCAGCGGGGCCCGGTTCAGCTGGGCCAGGGCCTGGTTGGCGTCGAGTCCCTTGAGTTTGAAGTCCCCGAGATACAGCGACGAGCCGTCCTGCTGCGGGGCGAAGAGCTGAATGTTGATCGATTCGAGGGGACGGCCAGCGATCTGGGCACGTGAGCCCAGACCCGAAGCGAGGCCGACACCAAGCGTCACTTCGCCGTTGCGGGCATTCGTCACGCCGGAGTTCACCGCCGACCAGCTGCGGCCCCAGGCCTGCATGTGGCGGTTGATTTCCTGTTCGAGTTCGCTGACGGCCACACGGGCGTCCGCGAGCTGCTCCTTCTGCGTCACGTACTGCTCGTGGCGGGACTCGACCTGATCCATCCAGTGGCTGCGAACATCCAGCAGCATGGAGGTCAGAATCATGGCGCCGATCGCACCAATGACCACAAAGGCCAGGCAGACTTTTCCGAGTACGTGCATGTGTTGCTTCCGTCGGCTCGCAGTTTCGTGCAGAACGCTGCGCCGCTGCTGGAAGATAAGCGGCGGCGGACGCCTGACTTATGATCGGCGGGCGGGCCCGGTCCATTGAAAGAACCGCTCCAACTTGCGATCAGACTGAATATACCGTCGCTAGCGGGGATGCGGACTTCGCTTCTCCATGGTACGGCAGGTTTTGCAGCCCGGTCAAGCAGAGAGTGTCCGGGAGCGGCGAGGGACTGACGGCTTTTGCAGGACGGTTCGGTCTGTGCGTTCCGCCACGGTTGTTCTGCCGGCCCTGGCACTCCCGCGGCGTCAAAACCGTTCCGCCCGTCGGGGACTACCGAGCAGACCCAACAAAAAAAGACCCGCTCCGTTTGGAGCGGGTCCGGATCCGGCGAGTCGGCATGACCGCGGCGGGAAGGGGGCCGCGGCAGATTCGCGCTCAAGCCGCGTCGCGGCGGAGCTGCCGGAGAATCCGTTCGAACTCGTCGTTGGAGGAGAACGGGATCATGATCGTGCCGGCATCGTTCCTGTTCAGCTTGATCTGAACCTTGACGCCGAGCAGATCCCGCAGCTGCTCTTCGAGCGAATCGACGTGAGCGGTGCGCTGGGGTTCTTCACTTCCTTCAAAGGGAACAGTGTCGGGCGATTCTTCCCCCGTCGGAGCCTCGCCGGCTGTTGCTTCGCCGGCTGCAGCTTCGCCAGGTGTCGCCTCGCCGGGGGCTCCATCCGCCTGGATCTGTTCGCCGCCGTGCTCCTGGCCGTCCGCTGCTTCGGACTGCGGCTCGTCACCTTTCTGGATCCGGCGGACTTCCTGTTCGATCTGCCGAACCGAGAGTGACTCCGCCTGGATGCGGCCGCACAGCTCGAGCTGGCCGGCGTCATCGAGCGGCAGCAGGGCCCGGGCATGTCCCGCGGTAATCTTGCCGGATGAGAGCGCTTTCTTGACCGGTTCGGTCAGGTCCAGCAGACGGAGCAGGTTGCTGACCGCAGAGCGGCTCATGCTCAGCTGCCGGGCCAGTTCCTCGATGGAGCACTCGAACTGATCGATGTAGGTCTTGAAGGCGTGCGCCTTCTCCAGATCGTTCAGATCTTTCCGCTTGAGGTTCTCTTCGAGCGCGAACTCGCAGGCGGTCTTGTCGATGACGTCGACCACCCGACAGGGGACGGTCGTCAGACCGGCCTTGCGGGCTGCCATCAGTCGACGCTCACCGGCGACGAGCTGATAGCCGTTGTCGACTTCGCGGACGAGCAGCGGCTGCAGCACACCATGTTCCCGGATGCTGCCCGCCAGCTCGGCGAGTGACTCGGTCTCGAATTCCTTGCGGGGCTGGAATTCGTTGCGGGTGACGGCATCAACGGGGACCTGCACCAGCTGGGAGTTGTCCTCGTGAACAACTTCCTCGTGGGCTGGTGTGTTGCCGCCGAGAAGGGCCGAGAGTCCACGTCCCAGACGACGGCCGGACGGATTGGCGACTTGCGTATCGGACATGATTCGATGCGTCTCCCTACGTCACTGAATTTCGCGGTCACGTTCGATGCGACCGCAGGCGGTGAGAATCCTTTCCTCGCCGCGACCGGTTTGCCGTCGTTTGAAGCGACGAACAATCGGTGGCCGGAACTCTTTCTCGGCCAGAGCTCGGGGTGCTCTGCAGAAGTCGTTGACGGAGGCACACGTGAGGCGAACAGGCAAACCTGGCAATCAGGACAGCTGCGGCAAAACACCCCGGGATTGCGCCCCGGCCCAACAGGACTCAAGAATGGGCCCGGTCGGCAGCGTCCATTCGACCTTCGACGTACACTGCAGCGTGCGAACGGGTTACGGCTGACAATCTGTTGGTCCCGATTGAACCGTCCGGCGTTGCGCCGCGAATCTTGAGTCTGATTCGCAGTTGCCGGGTGGGTTTCCGAAATTTCCGCGATCAAGAACCGACCGGCTCCTCCTGCCGGATCCCCGTCACTTGCTGGATCCCCGTCAGTGGCCGAACGTCAGGTGATACAGCCGGACCGTGTACTCCTCCGGCAGATCCTCGCGATTCGGCAGGGGGGGAGCCCCGTCGTTGAGCAGCACGAGCGTACTCGGTTCGTACAGGCGCTCGCTGAGGGGGGCGAGGAACGGCATGGCGGCTGCCAGTTCCTCGGGGCTGCGATGACCATGCGGGCCTGTGAGCAGAAAGGTCGGCAGGCGTCGGTCCGTGCTCGCCTCGGGGAAGACCATCTCCAGATTGCCGGCCGGCTGCGTGATGAATTTCAGTCGCGAGGCTCCCTCCAGAGACGCCAGGTGGAAGTACAGGGCCGGCTCCGCAAACACGTAGACGACCGCGTCGTACTCCGGCACGATGGACCTGGGCAGCGTCTTGACGGCCTGTTCGATATCCGCAAGGAACTCGCCCGCGAGCCGGGCATACGACGTCCGGTCCTCCCAGCCGACGACTCCCGCCGGTGCCACCGTTTGACGCGAAACGCCCAGTCCCAGGGCGGCCACTGTGGCGATTCCAGCGGCGACCGCTGCGGTCGCACCGGTCGGCAGCCACGCCATTTCCTCGGGGGCGACTGACGTTTCCGTTCGTTCATCTGACTCCGAGTCTGTCCGGCGATTCGCCAGCCGGCCCACCGCCAGACCTGCGCCGAGCCACGCTGCAGCAAGCCATGGCAGAGTCAGCCGCGGATACGGGTGATACAAAGGCGTTGCCAGCAGGAGTCCGAAGAACCAGGCGGCCACCATCCAGATCGCCAGTCGCTGGGATCGCCATATCGCCAGGCGATCCGCATCGGCTGCAGCGGGGGCCTGGGACTGGCGATCAATCTGCAGGGGCGTCACCACGAGCGTGATCAGCGCGACAACGCCAAGGACGACGGTGCTGCCGGAAAACACGGCAACCGTCGCCAGACCAAGCCCGCCGATCAGGGCGTCCAGGCGAATCGCGGGGCGACGGACCGGGCCGGTTTCCGCCGTTGTCTCTGCTCCTGTCGGCGGCGACTTCGCGGGACGGAACCGGAGGACTGCGAAGACTCCCAGAACAGCCAGACCAGCGATCGTCAGCCAGCCGCTGAGCACGTTGTGGTTCGCAATCTGCTGGCGAAACGCGGGAAACCAGCCGGTCAGTCCAACTGCGTACTTTGCGTGATTCGCTGCGACGGCACTGTAGCCTCCGGTCTCCTGCAGTGAGTACAGCAGCGGCAGCCACAGGAGGATCGCGATGATGACTGTCGCCAGCCAGCGGACTACCGCCCGGCCCGCCATCGCGACAGGGGGGCGATCAAACGTGAGCCAGGCAGCCGTGCCCGCACCCGTCACCGCCAGGGTGAGCCAGCCATTGTATTTGGTCCACCACGCAAGCGACGCCAGTACACCGGCAAGTGCCGTCCACAGCAGTCCACCCTGCAGGACCGCCTTCCAGCCGGCGTAGACCCCGGAAAGCATCCACAGGCCGAGCAGGGCATCGGTGAGGGCGGCCCGACTGTAGACGACGTGGACGTCGCTGGTAACCGCCAGCAGGCCCGCTGTAATCGCCGCTGCCAGGCCGAACCACCGACCCGCGACCCAGGCGATGAGGGCGGCAGTCAGGCTGCCGGAAATGACGTTCAGCCACATCGCCGCATGGGCACTCCCGCCGCCGAAAATCATAGCCCACTCGAGCAGTCCCGGCAGCAGAGGCGGTGCGTAGAGCTGCCGGTCGGGGTACTGGTTGTCCAGATGCCAGGCGTAGAGGTTCGAAGCGTAGACCCCTTCGTCGAAATGCTCGACCGACATCCCGCCCGGGTACAGGCTGCGGAGAATCAATGCCGCCAGAAAGGCGGCGGCTGCGATTCCGGTCAGCCTGCGATCTGCGGGGGCAGCTGTGCTGTCGTCATCGGGCGGCGGGGCAGACCTGTTTCGGGAGCGGGAAGCCACAGGTGGGTCTCGGTCGTGCTGGCGGGTTGAGGGATCGTTCGTGATCGGCCCGGAAACGTTTGCGCAAAGATAGCACGACCGCGTGAGGTTGCCACGGTGGGCCGGGTGAGGGGTGAGGGGTGGTGGCCCGCAGTTGTTCGGCTCGCACTCGCATGGCCGGGGACGCATGGTCCCTTCCTGGTGCCGAACACGGCTCACAGGGCCGTGGCACGACTGTTGGGGGCGTTTCACGTGAAACACCTGGCCCTGTTGATCGACTGGTCCGCGATGGGTGGCCGGGGCGCAGGCCGCGTGCTGGACTTCACCAGGAGCCTCCATGCCGTGACGAGTGGAGGGCAACGTGAACGCGTCGCGGTCCCGGTCGTGGTCCCTTTCTGGTGCCGCGCACGGCTCACAGAGTCGTGGCACGTCGGGGGGGCGTTTCACGTGAAACAGGGCCGGTCGCATTCCATCTCCGGTCTGCTGGCCGTCGGGCCCCCTGGCGGTCGGTTTGAAGACGGCATGCCCGGCACTATGATGACGGTTCCCCGGACGGGCTCCGATTGGTTGCCCGGATGACAGGTGTTCCCGGGGGGCCCCGACTCCGTCTTCCTGGCAGGACGTGCTCCGGGCCATCACTCTCCACTGTTGGATCCCATTCCGCACGGCCACAGCAGCGAGACCAGGTTGTGGTGTGTGGTTTCCGCGGATAACTCTCTTTCGAGACAGACGGCCCTCAGGCAAAAGGAACTCGACGATGGCATCTCCCCACGAAATGTACGACGAAGCGGTCGCCCTGAAAGACAACGGCGATCTCGAGGGAGCCGTCGCCAAACTGGGCGAAGTGCTGGAGGTCGATCCCGCGCACACCGACACGCATTCGGCCCTGGCGGTCTACCTGCAGAAGCTCGGCCGATTCGACGAGTCGATTGCCCATGCCCAGAAGGTCGTCGAACTGCTCCCCAACGACCCCTTCTCCTACACCCAGCTCTCGGTGATCTACATGCGGTGCGGCCGCATCCCCGAAGCCGAAGAAGCCAAGGCCCGTGCCCATCAGGTTCAGATGGGCGGCTGATATTCGTCTCGTGCCGCGAGGACCACGGCAACAAGAGCCCACCGGCTGCGACCGGTAGGCCGCCGTCGATTTGCTCTCAGTCGCTCGGCTGGTGGAGCGCGGTCCTTCCCGGTGCCGCGCACGGCTCGCAGAGCCGTGGCACGTCTGGTGGGGGCCGTTTCACGTGAAACATCGAGGGCGCCGTCGCATGGATGGCCGGGGCACCGGACCCGCGCCGGGCGAGCTTCAAATGCCCCCATGCCGTGACGAGCTGCAGGCAACGTGAACGCGTCACGGCCCCGGTTGTGGTCCCTTGCAGGTGCCGAACACGGCTCACAGAGCCGTGGCACGATTGGTGGGAGCCGTTTCACGTGAAACGGACGGGGGACGTCAAGCACTCAGCGCAGGAACGGGATCGTTTCGTCCGTCCAGTTGTCGCTGGTCGGCGTTCCTGCAGGAAACGGTCGGGCCGGCGGTGCCTGAACCCGTTTCTGCGACCGGTCAACTCCGGGCAGGGGAGTGACGTTGTCGTCCAGGCGGATTCGACCGGGAGGACCGGGCGGGATCGGATTGAGAGACTCGTCCTCACCCCGGACGGCACTCCCTTCGGGGAGCGACGAAGAATCCCGCAACCATTCTTCCGGAATCTCGATCGGTTCCGGAACCAGGCGATCTTCCGGTGCCGCCGGCGGGGCGGGGGGAGCGGCCACCTCCTGCGTGGCCAGCTGGATGGGAGGCTCAACCTGCACGGTCCGGCTGGTATCGAACTGGCGACCGTCCGGCGTGATCAGGCGGGCATGCAGAATGATGTCGTTGCCGGAAGGCGGACGCAGCCAGGGCAGCTCGAACTGATAGCCGGCACTCACGAATCCGCTGTGCCAGTGGTCCCGGGTCGATTCGGCATCGAACGTCCAGAGTCCCACCCGCCGGACATCCTCGGGCAGCGACATGTCGAGGGCTTCGATCTCGAGCTGCCCGCCGACCTTGACCAGGTCGCCATCTTCGTCGTGCGGAGTAATGACAACGGCGAGAACTTCGTCGCCGGGCGAGCCGTCACGGTCCCGTCCGCCGGTCAGCAGGGAGTTAAACTGGATGCCGGCTGCACTGACGAGGGCCGAGACATGCTCGGGGGGGACCGGGCTACCACCCTGCTGGGCGACCTGGCGGCGGAGAATCTCCATTTCGCTGCGGGCGGTCCCCAGTTCCGAGCGGACGCTGGCGAGCTGGTGCTCGTAGTGCAGCAACTGCTCCTGCTGTTCGCGGAGCCGGGCTTCGAGAAGATCGACGTTGCCGCGCCGCAGGCACCCGGAGAAGGCACATAGAGCAAGGAGGCCGACGATGATCAGGCGACCATGCCGTGCAGCGGGAATCGAACTGCTGGCTCGCTGCGACATCCTTGTCCTTCCGCCGCCAGTAGAGGGAATGTGGGGTGGGGGCGGGAGGCGTCCAGTGCCTCCCGTTCCACCACGCCACTCAGGGCCTTCAGGAAGCCGGAACGTGTTCGAGCTTGTCGAGCACGTTGTCGATCAGCCCGTAATCGCGGGCTTCTTCCGACGACATGAAGTTGTCGCGATCGGTGTCGCGTTCGATTTCTTCCAGAGACCGGCCGGTGTGGTGCAGCAGGATCTCGTTCATCCGCCGCTTGATCTTCAGGAACTCCTTGGCGTGGATTTCCAGGTCGGTGGCGGTTCCTTCCATGCCGGCGAGCGGCTGGTGGACCATGATCCGGCTGTTGGGCAGGCCGTTCCGCTTGCCCTTGGCACCGGCCGTCAGCAGCAGGGCGCCCATGCTGGCCGCCTGGCCGATGCAGTAGGTCGCGATATCGCAGCTGACGTACTGCATGGTGTCGTAGATCGCCATGCCGGCGGTCACCGAGCCACCCGGCGAGTTGATGTACATGTGCACGTCGGCGTTGGGATCGTCGAACTGCAGGTACAGCAACTGGGCAACGATTGCGTTGGCGATCTGGTCATTCACCTGGCTGCCCAGAAAGATGATCCGGTCCTGCAGCAGCCGGCTGTAGATGTCCATGGCCCGCTCTTCGCGGCCGGACTTCTCGATGACGTAGGGAACGAGAGTGGTCATGGTGTGGGCAACTCGCGTGTTTCTGTCTCAGACGTGAGGGGACGGTGCGTCGGTCGACCGCAGGGGCGCGACGGGCCAGGTTACTTCTTCCCGCGTTTGGCAGCGACGACGTCGTCGACGAGTCCGTATTCCTTCGCCTGCTGCGGGTTCAGGTAGCGGTCGCGCTCGGTGTCCCGGGCGATCACGTCCAGCGGCTGTCCGGTGTGATCCGCCAGAATCTCGTTGAGCGTCTGCCGGGTCTCCAGAATCTCTTTCGCCTGGATCTCGATGTCCGAGACCTGTCCGCCGACCGAGCCGTACGGCTGGTGGATCATCATCTTCGCGTGCGGAAGAATGAACCGCTTGCCGGCCGCTCCGCCCGCCATCAGGATCGCCCCACCACTGGCGGCCAGACCGACACAGTACGTGGCGACGTCACACTCGACGAACTGCATCGTGTCGTAGATGGCCAGCGTCGCAGAGACCGACCCACCCGGCGAGTTGATGTAGAAATGGATGTCCTGGTGACGGTTCTCGGACTGCAGAAACAGCAGCTTCATCACCAGGAGGTTGGCGGCCGCATCGTGGATGGGGCCGTCCAGAAAGATGATCCGGTTCTCAAGCAGGAGATCACCGATGGTCATCTGACGCATCCGCGTGTAATCCCGCTGATTCCGCGGATCCACCGGCGAATGCCGCAACTGGCTCATATCAAACATTCAGCGATCCCTTCAGGGCGGTTGGATCGGAGGGGAAGCACAACGTGCCATTCTTCGCCCGGCCGCCGGTGCAGACAAGGCGTGCGGCAGCAGCGAATCCGTTCTTGAGAGCATTCTCGAAAGTTCCGCTGTGGGATATACGATTGCCGGCGAACCCGTCAAGGGAGGATCCGACCCCGGCAGCCCGGTCCGGACGGCAAAGTCCGGGCGCAAGTCGAGTCGGGACGGGCGTATCCGGCAGCGGAACGCGCAGTGGAGACGGCGCGGCCCTGACACGGGAACCGGCGGGTGCCGCCACCAGAGACCTGGTTTGCCGAAGTGATCAGTCCGCGCTGATCTGTCAGCCGCCGTACAGAATTTCGCCCATGTTCCGCTTGTAGGCTTCCACCCCGGGCTGGCCGTACGGGTTGATGCCGATCAGCCGTCCTTCAACGACGGTCGCCAGCATCATCATCTGCAGCAGCTGGCCGAGCGTATGGGCATCAAGGGCCGGCAGAAGCAGGTCGGCGGTGGGACGCTGATCCTCGGCGTAGGCCCGGTTTGTTCCCTGAATTGCGGCATCGAGCAGTTGCGGAAGAGGCTTGCCTTCCAGGCGATTCAGTTCATCCTGGTTGAGGTCATCGCTCACGACCGGAACCGGAACAGGCCGGCTGGAGGGACGTTCGACGATCACATTGGTGATCAGCTTGTCGCGGGTTCCCTCCTGATGCTGCTGGCCTCGGCTGTGCAGGTCCCGCGTATTGACGACCGTCAGCGGAGTCGCCCCCTGCTCCTGTTTACCCAGACTCTCGGCCAGCAGCTGGTCATACCAGAGCCCGAACGCTTCGAGGCGATTTCCCCAGGTCGACAGTACGCGCGTGGTCATGCCGCATTCCCGTTCGAACAGGTGACAGGTCGCCACGTAGTCCAGAACCGGGTTTTCGCCGACCGGTGCCGAGCGAAACGCCTCGGTCATCGCGTCCGCTCCGCGAAGGAGCTGGTCGATGTCGATGCCGAGCATGGCGGCCGGATACAGGCCGACCGGCGTGAGCACCGAGAACCGGCCGCCAATTCCGTCAGGAACCGGGAAGGTTGTGCCGTAACCCCGTTGCTCCGAAAAACTCCGGAGCTTGCCGGTCTCGCCCGTGATGGGCACGACCAGCCGGCGACTCTCTTCGGAATCGGGGCCGTAGTACTGTTCGAGCGCTTCGCGGAAAATGCGGAACGCCGCTGCCGTTTCGAGGGTTCCCCCCGACTTGCTGATGACGATGATGCCCCATCGCTGATTGAGGTCGTCGCGGTCGCGGCAGTGCAGTCGGAGCAGTTCAAGCAGGCCCCGGGCCGTGTCGTTGTCGAGGTTGTTGCCCTCGAAGTAGAGCCGGGGCATCCCCCGGCGTTCGTCCCGGTCCAGCAGGTTGTGGTAGGGATGGCAGAGTGCTTCGAACAGGGCCCGCATCCCCATGTACGAGCCGCCGATCCCGAGCAGAACAACGTGATCCAGTTCACCCCGCAACGCATTGGCCGACGCGTTCATCCGGTCCAGCAGACCGTCGTCAGCCCCGTCGAGCAGGCGTCGCGGATATTCGATGAATCCGGCGTCGAGCGGTCGCCTTTCTGCAGGAACTTCGCCACCAGCGTTGAACAGTTCGATATCCCGGAAGACTTCGTCGCGGGCGTCTTCCAGGGCGGGGGCCAGCTGCGTCCAGTGGCGTTCTTCGAGAAGCTTGCGGGCAGCGGCGTCGTCGTATCGAAGCAGTTCGGACATGGCGGAATTCCCTGACTGTCGGGGGCAACCGGCGGGGAATGGAACAGGTCGTGCGGCCGGGGCTCAGGCGGTTTCGTCTTTCGCGGGAGGCGTGATGCCGAAGTCCTCGATCGTCAGCAGCGATCGGAACGGCAGGTTCTCGCTGGCGAACCGTTCGGCACCGCCTTCCATCCGGTCAACGATTGTGGCGACGCAGGCGACTTCGCAGCCGAAGTCCTTGATTCGCTCTGCGGCGAGAATCGAGCTGCCGCCGGTGGTGACGACGTCTTCGACGACGGCGATCCGCATTCCCGGCTGAACCGGCCCCTCGACGTATTTCTGCGTTCCGTGTCCCTTGGCTTCCTTGCGGACCAGGCAGCCGAGCAGGGGCTGGTTCCGTTCGGCGGCGACGGTGAGGATGCCGGCGACGATCGGGTCGGCACCGATCGACATGCCCCCGACCGCGTCGAACTCGACATCCTGCAGCAGATCGAGCAGTCCCTGGCTGATCAGACGCAGTCCCTCGGCATGCAGCGTGAGCTGTTTTCCGTCGAGGTAGTAGCTCGCCTGCTTGCCAGAGGCGAGGGTGAACTGGCCGAACTTGAGGGCCCGTTCCTGGAAGAGTTCCACGAGTCGTTGTTTGTCGTACATTGCCGTTTCCGTCCAGTCGGGAGGTGGTCTGGCAGACATCGTACCGGTCCCGGATTGAATTGGAAGCGAAGGTTTCCGGCGGGCGACCGACAAAAAATCGCAAGATTTCCGGCCGCTCGTCGCACCGGTTCCGGCGTGACAACTCCCGCATGATCCTGCAGAAAAACCGCCCCGCGACGATTTGCGGTCGGCGTCCGGCGGCCGGTCGCGGCCCGGCGGGAGCAAAATTCGATGAAGCAGCCCCGCTGCAGACTCCGATGAACTGGAGTGGAGTCTGGTCTCCCGTCACATGTTCGGCGGGTGACGAGGGAACGTCGTCGACTCGGCAACCGGCGACCAAGGCAACAGGGATGTTGGATGATGCGACCGCGGTTGAGACTTTACACCGGGGAGGAGCACGAATCGGCCCTGTCTGACGAGCCTCGCGTGACAATCAGTTTCGGCGAGTTCTCCCGAATCGTGATTGATGCGAGCGAATACGATCGCACCTGGCTGTCCGATTTCGAGGGCGAGACGATTCAGATCCCCGAAGACCTGTTTGAGGTTCTCGCGGCGTACCGGCGACTGAGGCCGGGAGCCTGAGACATTAACGACCTGTCCGAAATTCAACGGCTCGGCATCACTTGATGTCGGGCCGTTTTTTTGTTGGCCGGGCCGAGTCATGCTCCATGACTGACCCTGCGTCGCTCCTCCTGGACCGGCACGTCCCTGCTGGACGCAGACTGCGCAGGTGTCAAACTCTGACTGACTGGAACACTCGGCCCGCGAATTTCCCCTCCTGTCCCCGCAACGGAGTCCGTCGTGATGGCTCGTCGTACGTTTGTCGATAGATCGCAATGTTCCCGAAGCACGATCTTTCCCGGTGTTGACGTTCACGCGGCTGCCGGCGACCAGATGATGCTCAGCTTCGTTGAACTCCAGCCACACGCGGTCGTCGAAAGTCATTCGCATCCGCACGAGCAGGTCGGCATGGTGATCAGCGGACGGGCCCTGTTTCGGGTCGGTGACGAAGAGAAGGTGCTGGGCCCCGGCGAGATGTACTTCATCCCCGGCGGCATCGAGCACCGGGTTGAGGCACTTGAGGAAGGCTGTCACGCATTGGACGTGTTTCATCCCGTGCGTGACGAATATCTCTGATGCAAAGTGTGGGTCTGACAGGGAGGTGGCTGGCAGTCATCCTGCTGGCCGGAGTGATGACGGCAGCGAGCGGCTGCCGCATCCCTCATCGCGTGGGGCGGTCCGTCGACGGCATGCCGGAGTACCAGCTCGTTCACGTCGTGTACGAGCGCGTTCCGACTCCCGCGGACCTGACCGCGGCGAAGAACTCGTTGCTGCTCCAGGCCGGGTTCCAGGAAGACGAGTCGATCGACCTGGCACGACTTCCGCTCCGGCTCGAACTCGAGTACCCCGCGCCGGGCGGATCCGCCGACGAGGCCGCCCTCAAGGTGACCGTCCTCGAACCCGTCGCTCCCGAAGAATCGGAGGCGGAAGCGCGGGGACTGATCGTCGCGGCACGGAACGCCGCGCAGGATCACGAGGCGGAACGTGTCGGTTCGTTCGCAGGTCGCCTCAAGGACGGACCGACCTGGACGCTCGCCATCAGTCGGGTCGAGCTCGATCTGCTGCTGCTGGACCTGGCGAACTCGGGCTTCTTCGAAGAGCACCTGCCCAGCACGCCGACCACCGAAGTCGACGTCAAGATCGACCGGGGGCGCTTCAACAAGGTCTGGATGGAGGAGCCGCGGCTGGAACACTTCGTCCACCGCGCGATCCACGACGGACTGATCGTCCTCGACGGCGACACGTCGGAGCCGGGGCCGCAGACTCCGCTCGCCCCGGCTCCAGCCGTCGCCAATTGACGGCGCAGGATCAGCGTGCTGACTGACGATCCGCGTCAGTCGTTTTCCGGACGGGGGGGATTGGCCCAGTGGCCACGCGGGTCAGATCCGCTGACGATCACCCCCTTCTCATTCCAGCCCAGGTGAGCTTCGACGGCTCCGGCCGCGTATCGGAGCGTCAGGCCACACCGTCGCCGATCCGATTCGTTCGCATCCGAACCGTGCAGCAGCAGGTCGGAATGGACCGAGATCTCGCCCGCTTTCAGTTCGTCATCGACCGGCTCGCCGTACTGCTCGACGTTGTCGATCGTCTGGTTCAGCACGTTGTGTTCGGTCGAGGAGCTGGGCCGGTACGTCATGTGGCCGTAGTGATGTGATCCCCGGATGAACCGCATGCAGGCGTTCTCCGTGTCCGCATCGTCGATGGCGAGCCAGACCGTCACGGCCCGGGTCGGAGTCAGCGGCCAGTAGCTGGCGTCCTGGTGCCACGCGACGCTCTTGCCGTCGTGCGGCATCTTGCAGAAGAAGTGCGAGCCCCAGCCGACAACGTCGTCGCCCAGCAGGTCCTTGACGACGGCAACAATCCGCTCGTTGGTCAGCAGGTCGTAGACCCGGCCGTACTTGAGGTGGGCCGTGCTGATCGAGTAGCTGTCGCCACCCGCCGCGATGACCTGTTCCAGCAGCGCGTCGAAGTAGGCGCGAATGTCGTCGATCTCCTCCTGCGAGAAGATGCGGATCGGCTTGACGTAACCGTCCCGGTTGTACCCTTCGACCTGTTCGAGGCTGAGGGTCTGCGGGCTGGTAACCTCGCTGGGATAGAACTTCAGGTCCCGCTCGATCGAGGACAGCTCGTCGTTTTCGGGAATCATCTTGAAATCACGCTGCATCGACGCATCTCCCAGGGCACGTTGAATTGGCGATCGGGTCGGGTGTTCGAGAGGAACTCGACGACGTCAGCGCGGGCAGTTCTTCTCCAGCCACTCCGCTGCGGACTGTGCCGGTTCGCGACCGGTGGCGGTGGATTCGATCCGCCGTTGCGCGTGTGCGACGCGGCGACCGACGAGATGATTCTGGACCGTCTCGTGCGGTTCGAGTCCCAGGCGTTCGAGAAGTTCCTTCACCTGGGGCCCCGCGAATCGCTGCAACAGGGCATCGTCGAGAGCCAGATGATACCGGATTCTCGCCGGTCCTGCCCACGCATGGGCGAACTCCACGAGAGCCCGGTCCATCTCCAGAAGCGGATGTCGCTCGACCGCAATCAGCGTCAGGGACGTGTCGCTGGCGGTATCATACGGGGAGAGATCCCGTGGCAGCAGTTCAGCGAGCGTGAGACAGGCTTCGTCCGGATTTGACTCCAGTTCACGCCGTGCCTCCGCCGCCGATTCGGGAGGATGCCAGAGTCTGAAGGGCACCGCCTCCGCTTCCAGCCGCCGGGCGGCGATGTCGAGGGCATCGGGGAAATGGGCTGCGACGACGAGGTGCGCGCCGTCACGAAGACGGTGGCACACATCGTCGACGACTCCCCGCCAGCGAGCTTCGCTGCTCAGCCAGATCAGATCCGGTTCGGTGCGGACCGATCGCCTCCGCCGGGGCAGCAGCCAGTCAGGCCAACCCATGGTGCTTCTGTCCCCGGCCGTCCTCAGCGGTGTCCATCCCGAGACGTGTCAGCCGATCCGCTCGCGGAGTTCCTCGAGCAGCCGGACCGCCTGACCAATGTCCGCCTTCTGTCGCTCGCGGTCTTCCGGAATCTCGCGCTCGATCGTCAGCGGTCCTTCGTAGCCGATCTCCTTGAGCGTGCGGAGGTACGTTTCCATGCCAACGTCGCCGTCGCCCAGTGGAACCTCGGCACCCCAGTCGATACCCCGCTTGCCCTCCGCGGCCCACGTCCCATCCTTGCAGTGGACGCTCCGGACCAGGTGCCCGACCTTCTTCAGTGCTTCGATCGGATCCCCCGTGCCGTACAGAATCATGTTGGCCGGGTCGAAGTTGATGAACAGGTTGTCCCGCTCGACGTCGCTGATGAACTCGAGCAGATGATCGGCGGTCTCCTGACCGGTCTCGAGATTCAGCCGCTGGCCGTTCGCTGCGACGTGATCGAGAAGATCGCGCGTGACCTCGATCAGGCCGGTGTAGGAAGCGGACGAGCGATCTTCCGGCACGAAGCCGATGTGCAGCGCGACCGTATCGCAGCCGAGCAGCTTCGCGAAGTCGGAGATCTCCTTCATCTCCTGGACGCGTGCCGCCCGGGTCTCTTCCGGAACGAGTCCGACGGTGCGGACTGTCGTGGGGATGTCGGCGTAGCTTTCGCCATCGAATCCGCCGAAGACCGCAGTCACGGTAATCCCCGCTGCCGAGCACCGTTCCAGGAAGGCGTCTGCCGTTGCCTGGTTCCGGGTTGCCTGGTGGGGGGCGTGGATCTGGACGGTCGGAACTTTCAGTTCCTCTGCGACGTCCAGATGGACACCCAGTCCCGCATCCACCGAAGTAAACACACCGATCGGCCACTTGCTCATGACGTCCGTCTCTCCTGTGCTGCTGCCGAGCGCGTTGCGATAACAATACGTTGCGCGAACCGGCATCATATCCACGCGAGGACACTCCCGAAACCGACAGCCTCCTGACGCGTCAGGCCCCTTCGCAATGCACACGGATATTGCAACGCTTGCCCCCGCCCTCGATAATCGGAGCGGACCTGAATCGAAACCGTTTTCCGACCGGCGCGACGTCCGGGAAGGACCAGACACCATGCAGGCACGTTTCTGTCGATCGCGCGTTCGCCGCGCGACCCCACTTCTGATGGCCACGTGGCTTGCCCTGCAGGCGTGCGGCTGCGGCGGTGCAAAGGAAGCCCCCGCTCCCTCGAACGAGTCGGCGGCCCCCGCAGCAGCGAAACCGGCGACTCCAGCTTCCGCGGCCGAGCCGGCAGCTCAGGCATCCACGTCCGCGAAGGCGGGCGACACGAAGTCGGGGGACACGAAGTGGATCAACGACATTCCCTACGACGTCTTCTACGATCGCCCCCTCGAAGTCGCCGCAGACGGAACCGTCGTCGGACCGACCACGCCCGACCCCTCGCCCGCGACGCCGCAACCCCAGCCGGACATGACTCCGGACTCCACGCCTCCGGCCGGTACGGGCAGCGGCTCGGAAAGTGCCGGCGGCTCAGAAATTGACTGGGTTGCCATCGCCCCGGTCGACACGCTCGCCGAAGAGCTGACGGTCCTCCGAAACCGCCTGACGGCGAACCTCAACACGGTCGCCACCTACAACCGCAACATCGACCAGATCTCGATGGATGCCACCGTTCTGGGGGCCATCGCCGCGGTCCTGACCCAGCACCAGGGCGAGTCCCGCTGGGACGAAAATGCCAAGTTCATCCGCGACCTGGCCTACGATGTCTGGATCAGTGCCGACGGGACCGGCAGCAAGGCGTTTCGCGCCACTCAGGAACCGTTCGAGAACATCCTCACGATTCTCAGTGGCGGTCCGCCGCCGCCCGGCCGGGAGTCCGACGACGTCGTCCCCTTCGCCGACATCGTCGATCGCGGAGAGATGATGCGTCGCATTGAGGTCTCGTTCAATTCGCTGAAGTCCAACATCAATACCGCGGACCGGCTTCGCGAGAGTGCCGACGATGCCATGCGCGAACTGACCGTGCTGGCAATGTTCGGCGCCATGATGCAGACCCCCGACTACGATTCTGCAGATGAACCGAACTACCGCAACTATGCAACCAGCTTTGTTGACGGCAGCACGGCCGCGCGACAGGCCGCGCAGTCACAGGACTTCGATGCCTTCAGTGCCGCGCTGAACAAGATCCAGACGTCGTGTGGCGAGTGTCACGGAGAATACCGCAGCGGTGGTGACGGGTTCTGACCTGACGTCAGTCTGGGTTTCCCGTCCGCCCGCACTCGGTACTGATTGAGGTTTCACCCCGATGATGAATCGTTCCCGTTTCACTCCTGTCCGGTTCGCACTGCCCGCACTGATGGCGGTGACGTTTCTGCTGTCTGCCCGGCCGGCGGACGCCCGCGAGATCATCGAACTCCGGACCGGTCACTCGCTGACCGGCGAAGTGCTCAAGGAGACCGATCGCGAACTCTACATCGACATCGGCGTCGATGTCGTCCGCGTGCCGACCGAGCAGATCCGGCAGCGCCGTGATGCCGAGAGCAAGACCGCCACGCCCTCACTGTCCGGCTCGGCCGAAGACGTCTTCCTGACCGCCGAACTCCCTGTCCGCAGCGTCAAGGACCTGGCGGCCCGCTTCGGCGAAGGAGTCGTGCTGGTCGAGACTCCCAGCGGTCTGGGAAGCGGATTCATCATCAACAACCGCGGGTACTGCATCACGAACTACCACGTCGTCGAGCAGGAGACCCGCGTCTCGGTGACCATCTTCCACCGGACCGGGATGGGCGACTTCATCCGCAAGCGGATTGAAAACGTCCGCATTCTGGCCCTCAATCCCTTCTTCGATCTCGCCCTGCTGCAGATCCCCAAACCGGACGACTTCGAATTCACGCCCGTCTACCTGGCACCGTCGTTCGAACTGCAGGAAGGCGATGAGGTGTTTGCGATCGGCAATCCCCTGGGACTTGAGCGATCCGTCTCGCAGGGAATCGTCAGCACCCGCAACCGCAACTTCGAGGGGGTCGTCTACATCCAGACGACCGCGGAGATCAATCCCGGCAACAGCGGCGGCCCCCTGTTCAACAACCGGGGCGAGGTCGTCGGCGTGACCAACATGAAGCTCGTCGGCGGGGAAGGTCTCGGATTCGCAATCCCCATCACCTACGTGAAGCACTTCCTGCGAAACCGCGACGCATTTGCCTTCGACGAGAAGAATCCGAATACCGGATACCGCTACCTCGATGCCCCGCGTCGACGCGCACCCGCGTCCAACTGACCGGTTCCACGTGTGACGATTTTGCGGATTGTATCAAGCGGCGTCCGGGGGGCGGTCGATAACACCACAGACGGTGTCTCCCGAGACCGTGACGCACTGCGTTCGCATTTTGCCGCCCAGTCTTCGAACCGCGCGTGACGCAACGGCACTGGGGTGCTGCGCGTGAGGACTTCCCATGCCCTCCCGGCGACGATCCGCCGACGGGACCAGATCGTGGTTCGCCGCGATCCTGCTCGCATGTCTGCTGATTCCGGTCGGTCCTGATCCACTCCCTGCTGACGATCCGCCCGAATTGCCGTCCGAGTCGATGGCGATCCGTCTTGCAGACGGAGAGGAGGTGGAACCCCCAACCGGGACGATTGCGCCTGCCGGCTGGCTCATCGGAGACAACGACGGCACCGGGCTCAATCTCGCCTGGCGGAAAGGTGAGTACACGGTCGTGCCGTACGGCATCGGCTGGCTGAACATCGCCTGGGATTCGTCCCGTACTCAGACCGGCGCATTCACTCTCTATGTGCTCTCCGAAGAGATCCAGGGCGAGCCATCCTTCACCGTCAATGCGCGAGCGACCCGTCTCGGTGTCGACGTGACCGGGCCGAAGATCGCAGGGGCGGACAGCTCCGGACGCATCGAGTTCGACTTCTTCGGACAGGCACTCTCGGAGAATCGGGCCAGTGTCCTCCTGCGTCAGGCCTACGGTGAGTTCGCTGCCGAGGGCTGGCGCGTTGTCGGCGGCCAGACCAACGACGTCATCTCACCCCTCGATCCGCATGTGCTCAACTATTCGGTCGCCCGGGGCGGTGGGAACATCGGCTACCGCAGGCCACAGCTGCGTGGCGAGCTGTTCGTTCCGCTCGCGGACGACATGGGGCAGATGACCCTGCAGGCTTCGATCAGCCGTACTGTCGTCAACGACTTCGCCTCCGATCCGGTGACCGGCGGAGAAGACGCCGGTTGGCCCACCGTCATGGGGCGGGCAGCGCTTGCGCTGGGGGAGGGGGAGACGGCGGTGATCGCCGGCCTGTCTGGCCACATCGGAGAAGAAGGCGTCGACTTCGGGACCGATCCGATTCAGGACGATGCCCGGTTTCTCTCCTGGTCGCTCAATCTCGACCTGACGCTCCCGGCCAGCAAACGGTTTGGACTGCGCGGCGAGTTCTTCTGGGGCGACGTTCTGGGAACATTCCAGGGGGGAATCATTCAGGAAATCAACCCGATTCGACGAACGGGCATCCGGTCGATTGGCGGTTGGGGGGAAGTCTGGTTCTATCCGACCGAAAAGTGGCGGACGCATGCGGGGCTCGGAATCGACGATCCGTACAACAGCGACCTTTCGGATGCGATGCGCAGCCAGAACCAGTTCTATTTCGCCAATGTCGTCTACCGGTTCACGCCACTGTTCACAGTGGGCCTCGAAGTCAGCTGGTGGGAGACCCGGTTCGTCGGCCTGGCTGACGGCAAGGCTTTGCGAATCGAAACCGTCATGCAGTACCGGTTCTGAACGGCATTCCGGTGTCCGGCGACCGAACGGATTGGACTGTGCCGGAGCGGATCACTCTGTGCGAGCCCGCACGGTACGGGGCCGTCCCGGCGGGGGAGGGGAGTCCCGCCAGAACGGTCGCTCGTACTCATGCGAAAGCGTTTGCGGCGACCAGCCGGTCCCGGAGTTCACGCTCGGACTGGCGGGTCAGGTCCTTGCCAATCTCGTGCGCAACCAGCTGCGACAGGGGAGCCGGCAGTTTGTCACGCAGTACGCCAAGGAACAGCGGCGGCGCCACGACGATCAGCTTGCCGAACGCGTTGGTCAGTCGTCCCTTTTCCAGACGCTCGACGATCTGGCCGGCAAACTGCTGCGCGGTCTGATGGCGGAAATCGGTTTCGGGATCGCCGGCGTGGCTCTGGCCACCCCGGTCCTGAAAGCTGCCCGGACCGTCCGTTTCGATGTCGCGAGCATGAACCGTACTCGCGGGGTGAACAAGCGTTTCGACGATTTCGAGGCGAGCGGCGTCAGGAAGGTCGGTGGCAAGAATCTGGGCCCGTCCACGATCCGCGACCAGAACCCAGGCGACCGCAACGGTCTGATGTTCGTACTTGTGCGTCATGGGGGATTGTGCTCCTCAAGGGGAAGAGGGCAGAGAGCGTCTTTCGTCTCAATCGTGATTCGCTGCCGATCCCAACATGGCAAACGGCATGCCGTTCTCCGTATGCCGCATCGGAGGGAACGCGAGTTGCAGTCGAGTTCCCCGCCGAATCTGACAGACGTTTCCCCCTGCCCGCCAATCGGATTGAAGAGCGATGCGCGTTCGCGAGCCAGCCGTTGCCGGTCAGTTCTACCCCGCAAGTCCGGGAGAACTCCTCTGGACGGTCGAGAAACTCCTCGCCGAAGTTGACCCGAAGGCCGGTCAACTGCCTTCTCCCCCCAAAGCACTGATCGTGCCCCACGCCGGCTACGCCTGGTCCGGACCGGTGGCGGCATGTGCCTACCGTCAGTTGCAGCCGTTTCGTGACCGCTACCATCGGGTTGTCCTCGTCGGACCCTCCCATCACGTGGCATTCGACGGCCTGGCCGCGAGCAGCGCCGACTGCTTCGAAACCCCACTGGGGACTGTGCCGGTCGATGTGGTTGCCGTCCGGCAGCTCATGGCCGAGGATGACGTGGCGGTGATCGATGCCGCCCATCTCCAGGAGCACAGCGTCGAAGTCCATCTGCCGTTCCTCCAGGTTGTCCTCGATGAGTTCACGTTGCTTCCGTTGACGGTCGGACGCTGCCAGCCACACCGCATGGCCCAGCTGCTCGAACAGGTCTGGGGAGGACCGGAAACGCTGATTGTCCTCAGTTCCGACCTGAGTCACTATCACCCCGACGACGAAGCACGACGCATCGATCAGGAGACCGCCCTGGCGATCGAGCGGCTTGATGCCGCGGCACTCTCCGGCGAACAGGCCTGCGGCTACGTTGGCATCGGGGGACTGATCGAGCTGGCTCGGACCCGTGGGCTGCACATTGATATCCTCGATCTGCGAAACTCGGGACAGATCACGGGACGAACCGGGAAGGTCGTCGGCTACGGTGCCTTCGCCTGCTACTGATCCCGGGGCTCGTCCGGGGACGCCCGCCCGGCTCCCAGGGGAGCCCGGAGCCTACAACGACACGCCGACCATGATGACACAGACGCTCACGAGCCGAGCGAATGCCTGATCAGACCTGCTCACTGCCGCCTCGCGACCAGCGGACTCTGCTCGAAGTTGCCATCGCCGCGATCGAACACCGGCTCCGATCCGGCAGCGGTCTGAAGATCGTACCGGGACGGTACTCCACCGAACTGCAGTTTCCCCGTGCGACATTTGTGACGCTCCGCCGCGATGGTGAACTTCGCGGCTGCCGCGGATCTCTGCGCCCGGTCGAGTCGCTCATCGTCAATGTTGCCCGCAACGCCCACGCATCGGCGTTCTACGACGAACGGTTCGAGCCGATTGCTCCGGGAGAACTGGAAGCCCTGCACATCCACATTTCCATCCTCGCTCCAGCCGAGACCATCCCGTTCGAGAGTGAACAGGACCTGCTGGACCGCATTCGTCCGGGGGTAGACGGACTCATCCTCCGGGCCGAAGAGCACCAGGGCGTCTTCCTGCCTTCCGTCTGGGAACGCCTTGCAGACGTCGAGGTGTTCTGGATCCACCTGAAGCGGAAGGCCGGCCTGCCCGACGACTTCTGGTCGCCGTCGCTCCGGGTCGAGCGGTTCGTCACCGAATCGATCGAGGGACATGTAGCGAACGTCCGTCGCGACGCCGATCCGGGAAGTCTGCCGGATTAGCACGGGACGGTGTGTGCGTTATGGCACGCTGCAGGACATTCATCCCTCGAAGCATCGCGTCTGTGACAGATTGCTGAAATCACCGGCGTTCCCGGTGCGAGCCGGGTTTCACCATCCCGACGGCAGACCGGAGCCGTGGACCAGTCCGCCTGCTCGCTCGCCGCAGGGGACCGCCTCCAATCGCAGCCCGTTGGCATGCGACGTGCATTCTCTCTGCCTCAGTTGTCATCTTCCCGCAAACGATGTCCGGCTGAATGGGAAGGAAGTGCCAATGGAAGTCCCGCTCGAGCTCAGTTTCCGAAACTTCGAATCCGACCCCGCTGTCGAGTCGGAGATCCGCGACTACGTGGCGAAACTCGAAGAGTTCTACGACCGCATCACGGCCTGTACCGTCATTGTCGAAGCGCCGCATCAGCGGCACCGGCAGGGCAATCTCTATCAGGTTCGCATTCGGCTCGCGGTCCCCCGCACCGAAATCGTGGTCGATCGCGCGACCGGAGACGACCGCGCCCACGAGGATCTCCACGTGGCGATCCGTGACGCGTTCAAGTCGGCCCGTCGGCAACTCCAGGACTACGTCCGCAAGCTGCGGGGCGACGTCAAGTCGCACGACGAACCGTCGACCGGACGCATCATCCGACTCAACGCCGACGAGGGCTACGGCTTTATCGAAACTGCAGACGGGCGCGAGATCTACTTCCACGCCAACAGCCTCGTATCGGTCCCGTTCGATCGGGTTGAAGTCGGGATGCTGGTCCGCTTCGAAGAGCAGACCGGTGACGAGGGCCCGCAGGCAAGCACCGTTCATTGCCACGGTTGAGGGCGGTCGTCCGCCCCGATTCAAGGAGTCGCTGCCATGTCGATCGGACGCATTTGCATTCGTGAAGTCGATGTCATCAACCCCGACGAGTCCGCCCGCGTGGCCGCCTCTCGCATGCACTCACGGAAAGTCGGAACGCTCATTGTCGTCGACGAGGCCATGGTCCCGGTCGGACTGCTGACCGACCGGGATCTGACCACCCGCGTCCTCGCCGAAGGTCGCGACGGCAACGCGACGCCCGTCCGCAAAGTAATGTCGCCGGCACCGTCAACGGTCGAAGAGAACACGTCCATCGAGGACGCCCTGGCGATCATGCGGTCCGGAACATTCCGCCGGCTGCCGGTCGTCGACGGCGAAGGGCAACTGGTCGGCATCGTCAGCCTCGACGACATCCTCGAACTGCTCGCCGAGGAGTTTTCCGAGATCGGCTGGCTGCTCCGGCAGGAAGAACCCGGCTCACTCGCCGAACGGTGACGGGACGACGCGCGGGCATCTCGCATCGGGAAACGAAAGCCCGCCGGTCGCGTCCGGTGGGCTGCACATCGCACGACGTACGCACTGGCGGGCAAGCCGCCAGTGGCACCCAACGAATGTGCCTCGGCCTCCTACCGGCTGCGCCGGCCGCGGTTGACGAGCAACCGCGGCTACCCGGTTCCTCAAGCCTCACGCCTCAAGCCTTATTCGCCACGCCCGTCACGTCGCTGCGCTCCGTTCCAGGCGTGCCACCCGCCGCACCTTCGTTCGCGTTGCCCGCTCCAGCCACGGCCACCCCCCGGGGGACTTAAGGCGAGCCGGCTGCGTCAGCTGCAGGGTATGACCCGTTCAGGCGGCCGGTGCCGTAGGGCCGGCTATTGCCGGCCGGCCCGTCTGTGTTCGCGTCATCTGAGACGGGTAGGCGGGGACTGGTCCCAGCAACGTACCGGACGGGTGGCCGGGCTCGCCTCCTAACTCCTAACTCCTAACTCCTAACTCCTATCTCCTATCTCCTCCCTCAATACGGATCCGCCTCCAGCCAGTTGTCCCCCACCTTGGCGTCGACCGCCAGGGGCACGTCCAGCTCGATCGCCTGCGTCATCTCTTCCCGGGCCAGCTCGATCAGCGAGTCGACATCGTCGGCCGGGCACTCGAATACCAGTTCGTCGTGGATCTGCAGCAGCATTCGGGCCGCATGGCCGCTCTCGCTGATCCGTTCGTGCACCTGCAGCATCGCCTTCTTGATCAGGTCCGCTGCCGAACCCTGGATCACCGTGTTCACCGCGGTCCGCTCCGGCAGGTTCATGTTCCCGAACCTTTGCTCGCGGACGCCCGTGATCTCCCGCCGGCGACCGAGGATCGTGTACGCGTAACCCGTCTCCCGGCAGCGGTCGAGCACCTGTTCCATGAAGCTCTGCACCTCGGCATAGCGGGCGAAATAGCTGTCGATGAACGCCGCTGCCTCGTCCTTGCTGATCCCCAGTGATGCGGCGAGTCCGAAAGACGTCTGCCCGTAGATAACGCCGAAGTTGACCGCCTTGGCGACCCGCCGCATGTCGCTGTCGACATCGTCCTGCGCAACGCCGAACACCTCCGCCGCGACCGCCCGGTGGATGTCCGCTCCTTCGCGAAACGCCTGCTGCAGGGCGGGGTCCTGGCAGAAGTGGGCCAGCATCCGCAGCTCGATCTGCGAGTAGTCCAGGCAGACCAGCTTCCAGCCCGGCTCGCGCGGAATGAACGCCTTGCGGACCAGCCGTCCTTCTTCGGTACGGATCGGGATGTTCTGCAGGTTCGGATCGCTCGAACTGAGCCGCCCGGTCGCCGCCGTCACCTGACTGAACGACGTGTGCAGCCGACCGGTCTCCGGGTTGACCAGCTCCGGCAGCGCATCCAGGTAGGTCCCCTTCAGTTTGCTCAGGTGTCGGTGTTCCATGATCATCGCCGGCAGCGGATGCTGCGGCGCGAGCCGTTCGAGCACTTCCTGGTTCGTGCTCGCTCCGGTCTTGGTCCGCTTGATGATCGGCAGCCCCAGTTCCTCGAACAGCACCGTCGCGAGCTGTTTGGGCGAGTCGATGTTGAACTCGTGGCCCGCCTCGGCATGGATGTCAGCAATGATCCGCTCCAGTCGCTCCGCCAGTGCCGCGCTCTGCCGCTTCAGCTCGTCGACGTCGACCCGGATGCCACGGAATTCCATCTCCGCCAGCACCGAGATGAGCGGCCGTTCGAGATCCCAGTACAGATCCCAGAGCTTCTCCTGCTGAAGCTGCTCGCGGATGATTTTCGTGAGCTGCCAGGAGACGTCGGCATCTTCGGAGGCGTACTCGGCGGCCTTGTCGACGTCGACCTCGAACATCTTCAGCTGCTTCTTACCCTTCCCGATCAGGTCCGAGATCGGGATCATCTTCCGCTGCAGGTAGCGCTTGGAGAGTTCGTCGAGGCCGTGGCTGCGGGCACCGGCATCCAGCAGGTAGTCGCCCACCATCGGGTCGACGCCGACGTTCCGAATCGTCACCCCGGCCCGCTTGAGCACGAGCATGTCGTACTTGATGTTCTGGTTCGAGACGACGCAGGAGGCACCCTCCAGGACCGGCTTGAGTGCCTCGAGCACCATCTTGCCGTCCAGCATCGTCTCGCCCGGCGGGCCGTCGACCGGAATGTAATAACCCGTCCCGGACTCCCAGCAGAACGCCCAGCCGACAATATCCGCCGCCAGCGGGTTGACGCTCGTCGTCTCCAGGTCCAGACAGATCTCCTCCTGGTCCTTCAAATCGCTCAGGAACCGGTCGAACTCCTCCTGCGTCCGGACGACGTGCCACTGTCGTTCTTCGTCGCGGGCCTCCTTGATCTGCGAGCCGGCGACCAGCGTCCGCATCTCCTCGGTGTACCGGCGGAAGCCGAAGTCGGTGTACAGCTCCAGCAGCCGCTCGGCATCCGGCTCCTGCACGCGGGCCTGTTCGAAATCGAACTCGATCGGCAGGTCGGTCTTCAGCGTGACCAGGTCGCGACTCAGCAGCGCCTGGTCCGCATACGTTTTTAGGTTCTCGGACAGCTTCTTGCCAGGCGCCTCGTCGGCATGGGCCAGCACGTCTTCCAGTGTGCCGAACTTCTCCAGAAGCGCCGTCGCCTTCTTGGGGCCGACCAGCGGTACTCCCGGGACGTTGTCGACGCTGTCGCCGACCAGCGACTGAAAGTCGATCACCTGGTCCGGCCGGATGCCCCAGTCTTTCTGCAGGGCGGCCTCATCCATGAACTGCTTCTTGCGGATGTTGTACAGCTTGCAGTGCGGGCCGATGAGCTGGCGGGCATCCTTGTCGTTGGTGACGATGCGGACTTCCATGCCGGCCTCGACCGCCCGCCGGGCCAGCGTGGCGATGACGTCGTCCGCCTCCCAGCCGTCGCAGGAGACGATCGGAATGCGGTGCCCGGAGATGACGTCGAGGATCATGGGAATCTGCACCCGCAGATCCTCGGGCATCTCGGTGCGGTTCGCCTTGTACTCGGTATACATCGAGTTCCGCTCGCCGGGGCCCTCCGACTCCATCGCGCACAGCAGATGCGTCGGCTGCTTCTCCTTGATGAGGTGCTGCAGGTCGCCGGTAAAGCCGTACACCGCGTTGGTCGGCTGTCCGCGCGAGCCGGTCATCGGCTGGCGGATGGCGTGAAAGACCTGGAACACCAGCGAGAAGGTGTCGACGAGGTACAGCGTGTCGGTCATGGCGTTGTCGGCGGGGCGACCGCCGTTTCCTGCAGGGGAGCGATATGGGCGCAGCGGGAGCGAGAGTCCCGCCCTCCCAGTGTGGCAACTGCCCGCGTCCGGTTACAGTCCCAGCCGGTGACAACTCCAGCCGGTTACAGTCCCAGACGACGCTGCAGCGGATCAATCAGCCACAGCCACTCGTCGAAGATGAACTCCAGCCGGGCGGCAAGCAGAGCGACTCGCCCCATCACGGTGTACCCGAAGCTGGCACCAAACGTGATCATCAGCAGCCAGATGCCGACGCGCGCCAGGGCACCCACCGTTCCGGTGTGTTCCACCGAGAAGAAGAAGTACACCAGACTCACGAACACCCCGAACACGATCGTGATGTTCTTCACCGACGACCAGATGTCGATCGTCCTGTCGGCAGAGAGGACGACCAGCGGCAGGATCGTGTTGTTGATCTGCTGGACGAAGTCCGATTCGAGGTAGCTGATCAGTCGGATGCCGGCGGTCGCCCCGATGAAGAACGCCAGCGGCCAGCGGGCGATCCAGCCCCCCGAGGGAGCCAGCCGCCAGATCATCATCACCCCCAGGATCAGCGGGACGACGTACTCCCACTCGGTCGTCTTGGCCGTGTCCAGACCGGGCAGCAGCGTCTGCCGCATCAGGGCCGGCAGCAGGTTGCCAAGCAGGTTCTGCACGATTTCGGTCCAGAAACCGACCACCATCGCGTATGCGGCCGAGACGCCGACGAAGACCGACTCGGCCAGCTTGTACAGCGGGTTGTCGCCCCACAGGAACGAGAAGACCGCCAGCGTGCACAGCGCCGCCGCCCACACGCCGATCGTGCGCGACAGGCTGAACGACACGCCCGGTTCGTTGCGCAGTGAGGCCATCGTTCGCTCGTAGGTGACAATCGGAGGTGCGTCTGCTTCGGGCTCGACAACAATCTCCTGCACGTAGACCGAACCGTTGACCGTCCCGGTCTCCGAGTACTTCGTGCCGGCATTGATCAGCAGAAAGCCGCCGCCGAGCAGCATCAGCGTCAACCAGATGAGGTTTTCGCGGTTCATGGTTTCCCTTTCGCGGCTCAGCGGGACCGTCGACGTTCGATGAAGTAGATCGCATTGCCGATCAGGATCAGCACGATCAGAAACACGTGAGCGACCAGCTGCGGTCCCATCCGGCGCAGCGCCTCCTGGGCCTGCCGGTTCTCTTTCAGCTGCGGATACTCGTCAATCAGCAGCTGCTCGTACTCGGCGGCCGCCTTGATGGCGCCCAGCATGCCGGTCAGCTGGTTGGGGATGTACGGCATCAGCAGCGGGGACTGCACGCCGGTAGTTCCCGCGACGGTCGGAATGCCGTATGGCGTCGACGCGTACAGGACCCACTCCTTCGCTCCGGGATAGCCGGCACTGACGTTGATGATCAGGTCCATCTGCTGAATGTTCTTCAGGTCGCGCGTCAGCGGAATCTGGTCCAGACTGGTCCCCTGCACGTCGGCGGCGATCGCCTTCTTCAGGTCGGTGACGATCAGCTTGATCGGACCCTCGTACCCCGGCCGGAACCCCATGTTCACGTAGTCGATTCCGTACTCGTAGTCCGGGAACTCCCGCTCGAGCATCGTGATCTGCTTCTGGACCATCACCGTCCCGGGCGGCCAGAGTGTCATGAAGTACATCTTGTGATTCTTCAACGCACACTGCCGGGTGAACGCCGCCGCCATCGGATGCAGCTCCCCCTCGCTCGCCGGGTCGTAGTCGAGTGCCAGCAGCACCCGCGAGCCCTCCGGCAGATTGTCGATCGCCTCGAACACGCTGCGGACCATCGGCGAGGGATCTTCGGGGAACCGTGCCCCCAGAAGGATGGGAAGCGCCACGGCCAGCAGCATCGCCAGGAACACCCAGCGTCGGTCCAGATTGCGGAAAAACTCGAACATTGGCCTGTCCACTTCCGTTCGGCGTTCCTTGCCCACGCAGGGCGCTTTTCCACCGGTCGCCGGGTCAGTCGTCTCCGGAACCCAGGTACGACCGGTCGACACCCAGCAGAACCTTCAGCGATGTCGATGCCACGCCCAGCGCGATCCCGATCGTAATTGCCCGCATCCCGGCCAGGTTGAAGACGTTCATGATCGTTCCCGTCAGCCGGTCCAGACGCAGCCCGGTGATCAGCTGTGACATGAACGGCGACTCGAACTGTGCCGCCAGCGGATCGACCCACGACGTCAGCCATACGCCCGCGTACGTTCGGCCCAGCAGCACGATGAACGCCGTGATCAGCAGGATCACCGCCTCGACGTTCTTCGCCCGGAAGGCCCGGAACGCTGCCGAGGCGATGTAGAACGCCAGCATCGCGAACATCGTCGCCGAGAGCGGCAGAAACAGATACTCGTACACCCACCAGAAGGCGGCTCCCTCCTGGTCGTAGGCTCCCGCCCACGGGTACTCCGGATAGGTCTCGCTTGGCGTCACACCCACCTTCGCCAGTCCGACGAACAGTGTGATCACAAACGAAATCAGCGTGACGGCGGCATAGCCCCAGCCCGGCCGGCGGTCCGAGATCTTCTGCAGCTGGTTCTTCATCAGGTTGAAGCCGCCCAGCACAAACGCGACGGCGGCAATGATGTTGAACCACGCCATCGCCGTCTCCCCCCACGTCTCCGTGTAGGGGATGAAGTAGGCGACGATCAGCACAAAGCCGGTCGTCGCGGCAATGATGAGCGGTACGGTCCGTTTCATGGCAGGAAACCCGCTCCTCCCAGAATGTGATTCTTGATGAAGTCGGCGACCGAAGCCGCGGTCCCTTCCGGCTGGAAGACGGCGATCGTCAGCACCGTGCAGCCGACCAGCAGCAGCGCCCCGCCCAATAGCTTCCCGACATCCTGTCCCCGCAGCGTTCCAAGCTGGAACGGCTCACCCGACAGGTACGCCGACGCCGCGAAGAACTCCTCGCCAATCAGCGTGTAGTCGCAGGCCGCGACGAAGAACGGCAGCTGTGACGGCATCGCTGTCCCCGCCACCTGGATCGCTCCGATGGCATTGCCGGTCTCGGCGAGCAGCAGGCTCTCGGCATAGAACGCCCCCATGTAGAAGCAGGCGGCCGGCTTGTCTCGCACCATCTTTCCGGTCACGCCGGCCACGTAGCCGAACTGCTCGTCCGTCAGGTAGTAGATGTCGTCTTCGCGAAAACTGTCCGGTCGACCCGCCGACAGATACGACGCCTCAACCGTCTCGCGGGCCGCCGTCATCACCAGCGACCGCGCCGTCGGCACATCGAGGTCGGCATCGTACTCGGCGATGTGCGTCGCCACCCGGCCCAGCACGGTCAGACCGGCGACCGTCTGAATGTCGTTGATGTCCTGGATGCCCGGCACGAACAGGCACTCGCGGCCCATTTCCGTCGCCCGGCCGACCGCTTCGTCCACTGCTTCCAGTCCGGGAATCGGTCGCACGTACAGCCTCCGGCCGCGTTTCGCCAGACTGATGAACAGCACGACCGCTCCGCAGACAAACAGCACGATCAGGCCGAACCACGCCCGGTCCTCGCGAAAGTACTGCATCGTCGGTGTCGCCGGCTCAGTCGTTACGGCCGCTTCCGACACTGCGCCCTCCGGGCTGACCGCCACCACCTGGTACAGGTACTCGTGGCCCCGCTCGACCTGCTTGTCCGAAAACGTCGTCGTCCCGTAGGTCTGCTCGCCGACCGGCAACCACTCGCCGTCGCCACCCACCTCCTGCCGGCGGATCTCGTACTGGATCACCCGCGGCGGTTTGATGTCGGGCCGGTCGTCCGGCGACGGCTCCCACGTCAGGTCGATGGCATTGCCGACGTCGTTCGGATGATCGACCGCCGTGACCGATCCCGGTGCCGCCGGCGGATCGTCCGCCCGCACCGGCGAGGCGACCGCCAGCACGAGCCAGCAGCAGACCGCCAGCCACCTGACGTAGGACGGATTCGAGTATGGTCTGGTCACGATCGACACTCCCTGTCCTGGTCGCGGCTACTCGGCGATCAGTTCGACATTCGCCCGGGGAACCGTCACCCGCTCCCCCGACGCACACGCCACTTCGAGCACACGCGCTTTCGAACAGGAACCGAGCACCTGCGGCTGCGTCGGCAGATCCGCCACCGTCCCCAGCACACCGAAATACGGATCACGAATGATGCGGACCGGCGCCCCGACTTCGAGCACTCCAGCGACGGCTCCGGCTGAACCGTGCGCTTCTCCCTCATCCCCATTGAGCGGAATCAGGATCTCCGGACGCTGTACACCGGCGCGGATCTGTGTCGCTCCGTTGACCGCTGCGTCAGCCCCTTCACGGGACGTCAGCAGCTCAAACGTCCGGTCCGCCATGGCGATGTCGCCGAACCCTTCCGTGACGATCACCGTCGTTCCGAGCTGCTCCGTCCCGGTCACCGCCACTCCCAGGTCGTACCCGAGGATGTCCCGCAGATCCTGGTCGTCGATTCCTCCGGAGACGACTGCTGCGACGCCACACTCGATCGCCCTGCGGGCGGCGTCTCCGTGAATTCTCGCCCCGCCGATCACGATGCAGCCCTTCAGCTCTTCGGTGATCTGCTCCGCTTCGAGTTCTTCATCGGGGGAGCTGGCGATGACGCGGACCTTCCCGTACGCCTCGCCGCCGACCCCGAAGATTCCCTGCACGAACGTCGCCTGAGATTCGATGACGCAGCCTTCGCCCGGCAGCACCTCGCTGACGACGCCGGACGCATACGCCCGCACCTGCACCGGAATCGGCTTGCCCCGCACGATCACCTGGCCGGTGATGCCCGAAACCGATTCGATCGTCCCGGTCGCCCGCGAGTGATACGGCGTCCGAAACATCCCGAAGATGCCGTTCGTCATCGCGATCACCTCCCCCTCGGAGATGTAGTCTCCCTCTTTCTTGAGCATCAGCTGGGGGATGTCACCCGGCATCACCGAGAGCTGGTTGGCGAGGTTGAGCGGAAAGATGTCACCCGGAAGATCGGTCTGCGCCACCACGTCCCGGGCCTGTACCCGGTCACCTTGGTTGACGAGCACCTCGCCGGGGATCGGCAGCGTCCGCCGCGCGCGGTACACCGTCCGCTCGCTGACCTGAAGTCCGGGGGTGTAGGCATGTCCCATGACGGTCGACCCGTTCGCCTGTTCCTGTTGGTACGTTCGTCAGCTGTTGTAGAGGCCGAGTGTCTGCGTCCACGTTGCGACCGCCTGCCGGCACTCGCTGCGGTCGTCCGGCAGGATCAGCGGCCGTCCCCGCGTATCGAGGATCAGCCCGACCGTTCCACCACGGACTTCCTTCTCCACCGGGCGACCACTGCCGGCCCCGACATCAAAGCCACGCCGCGGCTCGATCTTCACCTGGGCGCGATCCTCCGGTCCCAGCGGGAAGAGCTTCATCTCGCCGACCGGCATCTCCCCCTGTTCCCGCAGCGACGGCCCCTCGATCTCATAGCGGAAGCAGGGACGACCCGCCCGGCCGCGTCCCTTCGCCGCGATGCATGTTCCCAGGTAGATCAGGCAGTCCCGCTCGAAGACTTCCAGTGCCGCCTGCGGATGCACCTGCGCCAGCACACCCAGGTGCGGCATCATGAAGATGCTGTCCTTGGCCAGCTCGGTGAAGCCTTCCGGCTCGAAGGCGTCGATCATCATCGCGGCGGTCTGTTCCATCCGCGGAGCATGCGAGAGGACTCCTCCCGAAGCGACCAGCAGATTGAGCGTCATGTTGTTGACGATCGACTGTCCGCTGGAGAGCTGCGAGAACGTGTCGCCGACCGTCCGCTGCTGCTGCACCCCCTTGAGCGTCGTCGCGAATTCCTTGTGCTGCAGATATGCCAGCCGCAACGCCTCCCGCGAAACCGCCTGCTCGAACACCAGCGCTTCGAGTGTCTGCGGGATCGTCGTCGGGCGGATCATCTTGTTCTTCACCCGGTTTCGCAGCTCCCGCTCGTCCATGTCCAGGTGGACCCAGCGGAGGACGCTCGGCATTCCGGCCTCGGCACAGACGTTGGAGATCGAGTAGCTCATCCCCAGGTTGGCACTGACGGTCCGGTTGAACACGCCGTCGAACACCGAAAAGACGTCCGTCGTCGCGCCGCCGATGTCCACGCCGACCGCATTGATGCCGTTCCGTTCGGCGATCTGACGCAGAATGTTTCCAACCGCCCCGGGCGTCGGCATGATGGGGGCGTCGGTCCATTCCATCAGCCGGTTGTACCCGGGGGCGTGGGCCATCACGTGTTCGAGGAACAGGTCGTGAATGCAGTCGCGGGCCGGCTCGAGATTCTCCCGCTCCAGCGTCGGCCGCACGTTCTCCACCACCGAAAGCGTCACGCTTTCGTCGAACGTGTTCGCCACCAGCGCCGCCGCCTCCTGGTTGCCGGCGTAGATGACCGGCATGCGGTACTTGCCGCCGAATCGCGGCCGCGGTTTGGCCGGTGCGACCAGCTCGGCAATCTTGACGACGTGCTTTTTCGTGCCGCCGTCCGTTCCCCCCGCCATCACCACCATGTCGGGACGGAGTTCGCGAATCCGCTGGATCTGTTCGTGTGGCCGGCGACGGTCGTTGGACGAGATCACGTCCAGCACGATGGCCCCGGCACCCAGCGCGGCCCGCTTGGCACTGGCGGCCGACATCTCCTCGACGACGCCGGTCACCAGAATCTGCAGCCCACCCCCGGCACTGGAGGTCGAGATGTAGATGTCGCAACCCTCATTGCCCCGGGCCGGGCGGATGATCTCGCCGTTGTCGTCCACCAGTCTGCGACCGGCCAGCTCGCCCACTTCCGTCGCGGCATTGGTGACGCCAACCGTTACGTCAGCGACCGGCTCTTCGACTGTGGTCGGCGCTTCGCCGCGGTGAGTCTGCCGGTAGTGGCCGTCGACCTTCTCAATCAGGATCGCCTTGGTCGTCGTGCTCCCGCAGTCCGTGGCGAGAATCACGTCGATCTTGTCGGGGTCGAGTTGTCGCTGCGTCAATGCGGGGTCCCCTCGATCGTCGACGATGGTGCCTCGTCCGATGCCTTTGCCAGCTCGGTGATTCGCTCGCACAGCCAGTCGACCGAGCCACGCTTCTCCAGAAACTCCGCCAGATGACGGTGCCCGAGTCGGTCGGTGAGAATGCTCAGCACCGGAGCAAAGAAGTGAATCGCCTGGGCCGCAACGAAGTTGAGCGGGCGGCTCGTTTCCAGAAACAGCAGCGAAGGCGTGGTCAGTCCGCGGCGGACGATTTCGCGGCAGAATGCCTCCAGCACCGGACGCTGCTCGTCCGTCGGCTCCGCGGGCCCGGGGGCCTCGATCGCGAATGCGTGTTTCAGCCAGTCCATCGCTCTCATCCTGATCGCTGCCGTCGCCGTCACCTGGCGACCGGGCGGTCACTGCACGAACAGATCCTCCGTCGTGGTTCGGAACCATGACCGGACCGAAACTCCGCAAATGGAGTCTCATGCCCCTGTTCCGCAGATCCCGCAAACTTCTCACAGACTGTAGCAACTGCATCCGACGAACGCGACCGCGAGTCGCTGCCAACCTGGGCATGCTCCCCGCTCCGGTCCCGGCACTTTCCCTTCCCCTCCGGAAGGCCAACAATCACATGGCGGCCCGGTTTCTGCGTGCAACACCCGGAATCCCCCCGCTTCACTTGATTTCTGCTCGCCGCTTCGCAACTTTGCCGCTTTCAGACACCTGCAGAAAGGTCCGCAATGTCCCAGTCCGAAGTCTCACACGCACAGCTGGTTGTCCTCGGCGGAGGACCGGGCGGCTATCCCGCGGCCTTCACCGCTGCCGATGCCGGCATGGATGTCGTGCTCATCGATCAGGATCCGCAGCCGGGCGGCGTCTGCCTCAACCGCGGATGCATCCCCTCCAAGGCCCTCCTGCACGTCGCCAAGCTCCTCCACGAGGCCCGCGAGGCGAGCGAATGGGGCGTGACCTTCGGCGAACCGAAAATCGACCTCGACAAGCTTCGCGGCTTCAAGTCGAAAGTCGTCGGAAAACTGACCGGCGGCGTCCGCCAGCTCTGCCAGGCCCGCGGAGTGAACCTCATCCAGGCCCGCGGCGAATTCGTCGACTCCGGCACCCTCAAACTGACGAAACCGGACGGCTCCACCAGCAACCTCACCTTCGACCACTGCGTTGTCGCCGTCGGTTCGCGGCCCGCCATCCCGAAGGTCTTCGACCTCGGCGATGACCGCATCATGGACTCCACCGGCGCCCTCGAACTCCCCGAGATCCCCGGACGGATGCTCGTCATCGGCGGCGGATACATCGGCCTCGAAATGGGCTCGGTCTACGCGTCGCTCGGCACCAAAGTGACCGTCGTCGAGATGCTCCCCACCATCCTTGCCGGGGCGGACCGCGACCTGGTCGTCCCTCTCAAGAAGCGGCTGGATGGCCTGTTCGATGCGATTCACACCAACACCAAGGTGCTCAGCCTCAAGCCGACCGACGCCGGCATCGTCGCCGAACTCGAAGGCGAAGGTGTCGAATCGCCCCAGACCTTCGACCGCGTGCTCATCTCCGTCGGCCGCATCCCGAACGGCCTGGGGATCGGCATCGAGAACACCAAGGCCCGCGTGACCGAACGGGGCTTCATCGAAGTCGACCGCAACATGCGGACCGCCGATCCGAAGCTGCTGGCCATCGGCGATGTCGCCGGCGAACCGATGCTCGCACACAAGGCGACCCGCGAAGCCAAGGTCGCCATCGAAACCCTGTTGGGCGAACCGGCCGAATTCGATAACGTCGCCATCCCCGCCGTCGTCTTCACCGATCCCGAAGTCGCCTGGTGCGGCCTGACCGAAACCGAAGCTAAAGAGAAGGGGATCGACGTCAACGTCGTTCGCTTCCCGTGGGGAGCGTCCGGACGGGCCCAGACGATCGACCGGACCGAAGGCCTCACGAAAATGATCGTCTCCGCCGAGAACGAGCGGATCCTCGGCATGGGCATTGTCGGACCCGGTGCGGGAGAACTGATCGCCGAAGGCGTCCTCGCCGTCGAGACCGCGGCCCTTGCCCGGGATGTGGCCGAGTCGATCCACGCCCATCCGACGCTGTCGGAAACGATCATGGAGTCGGCCGAAGCGACCTTCTCGCAGGCGACCCACATGTACCGTCCGAAGCGGAAACGAAGCTGAGCGGCGGCAATGCGGCGTGCCCGGCCACCCCTCTGTCGAGCGCAGGCGGGCCGGCTGCGTCAGCTGCCGGGTAAGGCCCGTTCAGATGTGCTGACTGTGTGGCACGCCCTGGAGCGGAGCGAAGGGCGTGGTTTCGAATGTTCGTCGCTCGAATCCATGGGTGGCCGGGGTTGGAGTGCCGTAGGGCCGGCTATTGCCGGCCGTCCCCTCTGCGGAGCGCAGGCGAGCCGGCTGCGTCAGCTGCCGGGTCAGACCGGTGCGAAGCTGCTGGACGGGTTCCCATCCCGGGTGGCCCCGGTTCTCCGAACCGGGGTCGCGCAGCGACACGAGGTTTCCGGGTAACCGCTCGAATCACCGCGTGGCAGTCGCTCGCGCTTCGTGCTGGTACTGCTCACCCCATCACAAAAAACGCCCCGCACAGCCATCAGCCATGCGGGGCGTCTGTCGTTCAAACAAACTGACCGGTCAGCCCGCCGTACTTCCCTGCCACTTCAGGAACCGTTCGTACAGGTCCTGACGCTGCATCTCGTACTGGGGATTGTTCCAGATGCCGACCAGCGGGAACGTGTCCGGCACCGGCTCGCCCAGAAGGGTCAGCACGTGCTGCCAGATCAGGATCGCCTTGATCGCATCCTCGATCAGCTCCGTCTCGTCCAGCAGCGGGTTCGATCCGTCCAGACGCTTCTGGCTGTCGATCATCTCCTGCAACTTGGTCATGCCGCTCATCAGCACTTCCTTGGCGCCAATGAGGTCCTGCTCGTCGCGGAACAGCCGGCGACCCTCAAACAGTTCCCGCCGGGCTTCGGTCATCAGCTGGGTCCGTTCGACCTCGCAGCGAAGCTTCCAGTAGCGGTAGTTCACCATGTTCTGGTAGCGGTCCTGCCACTTCCGCTTGGTGCTCAGAGCGACGCCGTCCTGATCGGCCAGATCACGAAGCTCGTTGTCCCGGGCCTCGAACATGATGTCGCCGCCGGGCGTCTTGAACTTCTCGCGACCGTACTCTTCCGTCCACTCGCGGTAGGCGGTCGCCCATGCTTCGCGGGTCACCTCACCGAACTTGCCCTCTTCCTGACGGGCCGTGGCGTAGTCCATCTGCGAGCGGTAGGGGTAGCCGACAAACAGCGGCAGCGCCAGCTTGTGCTGCTCGCCGCCCGACTCTTCCAGAACCTCATTGGCCCGTTCGTACCACTCGCGGGCTACCAGGTAATTGTCGAGCCCGGACGGGTTGATCTCCTCGTCAGGACCTCCCCCCCAGCGAACGGTGTCCGGATCGCTGACAAAGAACTCACGGAACAGTTCCTTCTCATCCGAGCGGCCGATCTTCTTGCCCATGAAGTCGCCGGTGTCGTGGTACAGCTCCGGCATCTTCCGGTTCCGCCGCGTTCCCCGGATCAGGAACTTCGCACCCTTCTTCACCCAGGCGAAACGGTCTTCCACCGCATCACATTCGGCGGAGACGTTGTACGCGAGGTTCCAGGCCTGGTACTTCCACACCGTCTGGAAGTGCGGCTGCAGCAGGATGATCGATTCCACCGTCGACTGCAGCTGCGACCAGTTCTTGGTCCGCTTCTGCTCTTCGGCTTCCATCCACAGCAGGTTCGTCGCAACTCCACGCAGGCCGAGCAGCACGAGATTCATCGTCGCGCTGGCCGGGTCGACGTCACCCAGCGTGCTCTCGCCCAGTTCGTATTCGTGACGCTTCTGTGCGATGACACCACCGGTTCCCGGTGCGTCGGATGGCATGCCCAGCCAGACAATCGGTACCAGCAGCACGATGATGGCCATCATGTACACCATCTTGCGCTGCTTCGAATTCATTCCACTCATTTTGCTTCGAGCTCACGCAACTGGAGACTGAAGTAACCGATCACGATGCAGGGAATCACGTATGCAAGGACCGAGGCAATACTGGGAAGCATCGCCGCACCCCATGGCACATCGAAACCGTTCGCAACGTACGGCGTCATATTGAAGTAGTTGAAATCAGGAATCACATTCTGCAGCAGCGTCAGGCCATCGAACACGCGGGTGTCGATCCACTTGATCAGCGTGGTCGCCGGGCCCTCCGGCAATGGAGATTGTACGTTCATCTGCGTCGCCAGACGATAGGCGGATTCCAGCGCACCACCGCCGGTCACCTGACCTTCCTCCTGGTACTGCTCGAGCAGAGTCCCCATGAAGACCCGAAGACCCTGCCCCATCACGACCAGTCCAAAGGTCAGCAGCGTCGCCACCGGACCCTTCAGGAACGTACTCGCCGTGGTGCCGATCATGATCACCAGCACCAGCATCAGCCAGATCCCCGCCATCGACTTGAAATAGCCGGTCGCGAAGCTGTGGTCCGGCATGCGGATGAACAGGTCCGGCTGGGCCATTCCCAGGTACTGGCCACTGTCCTCGCACGACACCTCGACAATGAGATTTCCGTCCGACATCAGGTCGTCGAACAGGTCGACAGTTGTTTCCTCCGGACGAGAGGACTCATCGTCCGCTGCTTTCAGATACGTCAGCTGCCGCGGGATCACGACAATTGGTTTGGCGTCCCGCTCGACGGTCTCGCCCGCAAACTCCTGGATCTCGAGGTCGCCGCGTGCCGGAAAGGGCACCCGCAACCCCGTTTCGTCGTTGACCAGCGTCAGGCGGAAGTGAATTCCTTCGCCAATCTCGCCCTTGTGCGTACGGAACGCCTCGAACTTGTATTCGAGTTTGAGCTCGTCGCTCGCCTTCAGCTTGTTGACGTCGACGTCCTCGAAGGTGAACACGCCACGGGCCCGCGTGTTTCCTTCGATGTAGCCGCGGTACTCCCAGATGTCACCGACGTTGATGCCGCCGCCCGGCTCGCCGTTCCGGTTGAGAATCGACATCTCACCGTAGACGGGAACCCGGCTGATCAGCTGGTCCTGGGATCGTGGTGGGACGGCACGCTGGATCCAGACGTACCCGACCACGCTCATGATCGCCAGCACCAGGGTCGTGACCACGCTGTAGCCCAGAATGCGGCCGATCACGATCTCGCTGCGGCGAACCGGTTTGGTCACAACCGTATGCAGCGAACGATCCTTGATGTCCGCCGGCAGTCCCCAGCACGAGAGCAGAATCGCCACCGGGATCAGGATCCAGCGGACCGACGTCAGAACGAAGCTGACGTACGGCTTGGCCGGCTTGTCCAGGTCCTGGCCCTGCAGGAACCATCCCGCAAACATGAACAGCAGGATGAACACGGCGAAAATGTACAGGGTCTTCTTGCGAAACGCTTCGCGAACCGTCAGCGTCGCCAGCGCCGCAATCCGCTGCCACGAGAGACGGGTCAGATCGACCACGCCCCGACGCAGAGCATCCGCAAAGTAGCCCACGCCCCGCATCCCGCCGCCCAGCAGCGCAACGCCGAAGCCGACGATTGTGGCCAGGACGGCACACACCGCCACCACCGCCAGCCACTGCAGGAGGGCAGGGCCCAACTCAAATGAATTCAATTCGAACGACATTCTACGTCACCGAACTCGCTTCACCGGTCACTGACGATCGGGGGAACCCGTGTGCTCCGCTGCACAGCATCGTCGCCACACTGTTCTTCCAGCGTCCCGCGGCCCTACTGGGCCGTCTCGGTCGCTGCCGGCTTCTCCTCCGGCGTAAACCGTCGCCCGGGACGCTCCTTGCTCTCCTTGACGGTTCGCAGGAACAGTTCCTCCAGCGTCGACTTCGGATGCGCCACCCGTTGCAGTGAGGCACCGTGCTTCTTCAGCACCTCTTCGACGTCCTTGATCGCCTCTTCGTTGAGGCTCGACGTGAGCAACTCGGTCTCGTCCCGGTCTTCGAGCAGTTCGTGCACGCCACCCAGAACCTTCAGCTCACCCTGGTACAGGATCGCGATCCGGTCGCACACATCCTGAACGTCTGCCAGCAGGTGACTGCACATCACGACCGTCTTCCCCTGGTCGCGAAGATTCCGGATCATCTCCTTCATGTCCGACGTACCCAGCGGATCCAGACCACTGGTCGGTTCGTCCAGCAGCACCAGCTCCGGATCGTTGATCAGAGCCTGCGCCAGACCGATCCGGCGGGTCATCCCCTTCGAATACTCTTTCAGCTGACGCCGCCGGGCATGCTGCAGGCCGACCCGCTCAATCAGCTGGTCCCGCCGCTGCTTCCGCTCCGCCGACGTCATGTTGAACAGCCGACCGTAGAAGTCGAGCGTTTCGTCGGCATTCAGGAAGCGGTACAGGTACGACTCTTCCGGCAGGTAGCCGATCCGCTCGTTCTTGCTCACATCATGAGCCGGCCGACCCAGCACCGTCACTTCCCCATCCGTCGGGAACAGCAGGCCCAGCAGCAGCTTGATGGTTGTCGTCTTGCCCGAACCGTTTGGGCCAAGCAGCCCGAAGATCTCACCTCGGCGGACTTCCAGACTCAGCGAGTTGAGCGCTTCGACCTTCTTCCGACCCCAGAAATCACGATAGACCTTCGACAAATTCCGAATCTGGATGACTGGCTCAGCGTCCATTTGTTCCCCATCGAGTGTCGTCGCAGCAGGACACCAGCCAGCCTTCGCAGGCACGGGCCGGAGCCGACGACATCTTTCGTGCAGTTGACGTACGCAGAAAAAACAACAAAAACGCCGCGAATAGAAACCAGCTCTCGGTGCTGTCGCACCGACCTACGGCCCGCCCGCCGGATAACGTTGGATTTTTCTCTACCCCCTGCTGGCAAGAAGACCCACGGCACAGGCGGTCCGCAAAGCTTCACTGTATTCCCCCCGAATACCGGATTCAAGTTATGGCAGGCCTTCGGGATACTCCTTCACACGCTCCTCACATCACGGCCCCTGAAGATCCGCTCAACCCGTATCCCCCCATTCCCGCCTGCACGGGCGCATTCCCCTCCATCCCGCATCCGCCGCGACTGGAGTTTCACGCTGCTGGCCCCGCCTCCGGCATGGGAAATCCGTCACGATTCTCCTACTATTCTGCGACAGGCTTCCTGAGGATCGGGAAGCCCCAACGGGAACGCACTCCGGTCCCTTACCGCGATCACACCGACCTGCCGCTCCCTTGACGGAGCCCCCCGGTTGATCGCGGCCTCGCCCGGCTTCGCATTCGCGAGAACCGGCGTCGACTGGCCGGATGCCCCTACGACGCAGTCGGCACGAATGGCAATCGAGGAGACTAACGTGGACCTGCCACGCAATCCGACCCGTGCAGTTCGCATCGGAACGGTCACCATCGGCGATGGAAACCCGATCGCCGTCCAGAGCATGACCGCCACCCACACCCGTGACATCGATGCCACGGTCGATCAGATCAACGACCTGGTCGCCGCCGGCGCCGACGTCGTGCGCGTTGCCGTAGACAGCAAAAAGGATGCCGAGGCCCTCCAGGAGATCAGCCGGCAGGTCACCGCCAACCTCACCGTCGACCTGCAGGAGAACTACCGCCTCGCCGAAGTCGTCGCCCCGCACGTCGCCAAAATCCGCTACAACCCCGGACACCTCTACCACCACGAGCGGGAAAAGCCCTGGCAGGACAAGGTCCGCTTCATCGCTCAGGTGGCGATCGACAACGACTGTGCCATCCGCGTCGGTGTGAACTGCGGCTCCGTCGATCCCGCCAAAAAGGACAAGTACGCCGACGACGACTCGATCTCGCCCATGCTCGAGAGTGCCCTCGACCATTGTGCATTTCTCGACGGGATCGACTTCACCCGCTACTGCGTCAGCCTCAAGGACTCCGACCCCCAGCAGGTCATCGAAGTCAACCGTCGCTTCGCCGAACAACGCCCCGACATCCCCCTGCATCTGGGCGTCACCGAAGCCGGACTGCCGCCCGACGGCGTCATCAAGACGCGCATTGCGTTTGAACAGCTGATCAGCCGCGGCATCGGCGACACCATTCGTGTCTCGCTCACCGTGCCGAACAACCGCAAGAAGGAAGAGATCGAGGCCGGACGCGGAATCCTCGCGGACATCGCCGCCGGTCGAGTCCGGACCGTCGTCGACTTCGGAACAGAGTCGCTGAACATCATCAGTTGCCCGAGTTGTTCACGCGTCGAGAACGAAGCGTTCATTGACCTGGCCCAGCAGGTCAAGGAAATGACCGCCTACGCCAAAGACCACGCGATCACGATCGCCGTCATGGGGTGCCGCGTCAACGGCCCCGGCGAAACCGACGACGCCGACCTCGGACTCTGGTGTGCCCCCAATTTCGTCAATCTGAAGAAGGGGCCGGAATCACTCGGCACGTACCCGTACGACGAGATTCTCGACCGGCTCCGGCAGGAACTCGACGCGATCATCGCAGAGCGTTCCGCGGCACCAACTGCCTGACATCACCACAGGCTGCCGCAGAACGCTGCACAACGTGACCCGCTGCTCCAAAATGGAATTGGAGCCCACGGGGACTCTCCCTATAATCCCCGCCCGTTGGCTCACGCCCCCGGTCCGCCGCGTCGCGGTTCCCACCATCGCTCCGGGACGTGCCAGCATCCTTTGTCCCGCCTGACCTGCCGGTTCGGTTGATTCAAGTTGTTCACTGACAGAAGTTTGTGGAAAATGAACAGCGTCGGGGTTCAGATCCCGCGCGGGGGATTGCGCACTCCTGGCCATTCCGGCCGACTCGTTTCCGTCACTCTGCTGCTGCTCCTGGCCGTGCTGCTTCCCGGTTGTGGGAACACGCTCGAACACTCTGCCACCGAACAGCTCCTGCAGTCGGAAGCGGTCGACAAGGCAATTGCGTCCATCGACTTCCGTGCCCTCGAAGGCCAGTCGGTCTACTTCGACACCAGCTACCTGAAGAACTTCAAAGGCATCGGATTCGTCAACGCCGAGTACGTCGTCAGTTCGATGCGGCAGCAGATGATCGCCGCCGGGTGCCTGCTGCAGGAGAAGAAGGACGAGGCGGATTTCATCGTCGAAGCCCGCATCGGTACGCTCGGGTCGGACAAGAACGAAGTCGTCTACGGCATCCCGAAGAGCAATCCCAGTGGTGCGATCAGTGCCGCTGCCTCGGCCGTCGGTTCGGTTCCACCGATCCCGTCGATCCCGGAACTCGCCCTGGCACGCAAGGCCGATCAGCTGGCTGCCGCCAAGGTCGGTGCCTTCGCCTACCACCGCGAGTCCGGCCGCCGCGTCTGGCAGTCCGGTCTCTCCGTCGCAACCAGCACCGCCAAGGACACCTGGTTGCTGGGGGCCGGACCGTTCCAGAGTGGCACGATCTACGACGGCCCCCGGTTTGCCGGCAGCCGCATCGAGTTCCCCATCGGCGAACAGGGTGACCCGGACGAACTGCAGCCGATCGCCAGCTATCGCGACGAGGTCCTCTTCGAAATGCCCTCGCCCAAACGACCGGAAGGCCTGGCCGACGAGTCGGAAGCGGACGGCGAAGTCAAACCCGCCTCGGCCGAGGTCGAACGCAAGCCGAAGAAGAAGTAGGCGCCCGAGCGATCGGCAACACCCCTGCCTGTCGCGACCGCCACCCCTCGCTTGCCTCTCTCAACGGAGTCACTCAGGCTGAACCTGTACTGCCAGGTCGCACTCTGCGCCGGTGCCACCACACTACGGCTGTCCGGGGAGGGCGACTAACTCGCCCCGTCGTGGGTAACTCTTCGCCCCCACCCGGTGTCTGTTTCCAGTTTCCCGGTAACTCGCAGCGTCCTCGCAGGGAACGTCCGCGGGCCCACGCTCTGCAGATGGAGAAGGGAATCGCCAGGCCGCTACGAGCGCGCCACGCTGAGAGGCAGAAACGAATAGAGAACCGGAATCACGAACAGCGTCAGCACGGTGGCGAACGTCAGGCCGAAGATCAGTAGCCACCCGAGCCCCGTCCACAGCGGCCCGCCTGCAACGGCAAGAGGAATCAGCCCGCCAACCGTCGTCGCCGTGGTCAGAAAGATCGGCATCAGCCGTTGTCGCCCCGCATCGATAATGGCCGCCTGATACTCCTGACGCGTCAGCGGATGATCCGAGTGGTCGCGCTTGTCTCTCACGAGGATGTCGGCGAACTCGACAAACAGGATCGCCGAGTTGAGCACGATCCCGAACAGGGCCAGCACACCCAGTTGCGGCATGAACCCGAAGGCATTTCCCGTGACCCACAGGCCGAACAGCGCTCCCACAAGGGCAAGTGGCAGCGTCACTATGATGATCAGCGTGCGGGCCACGCTGTTGAACTGGAAGATCAGCAACAGAATGATCGCGATGAACGACATGCCGAACGAACGGAACATCTTCCATTGAGCCTTCATCGACTCCTCGAGGGCACCGCCGATTTCGATGCGGAATCCGGGCGGCAGTTCCGCTCGCAGTCTGTCCATCGCCTCCGAGTTGAACACCCGATTCGTAATGTCGTTCCCGGACGCTCCGAAGTTGACGCGCGAGCGAACCTCAATCGTGCGATTGCCGTTGCGGCGATCGATGGACTCCAGCCGCCATTGTGGCTTCACGCTCGCGACCGCCGCCAGCGAGATCTTGCCGGCGCGGCTTTCGATGTGCGAGTCTTCGATGCCGGCAAGCGATCGGCGACTCTCGGGATTCAACCGGAACACGACCGGGATCTGCCGGTCCCCTTCGCGATACGTTGTCAGCAGCGTCCCGGAGTAGTACGCATCCAGAGTTGATGCCACTTCCGCATTCCGCACTCCGGAAAGGCTGGCCCGATCTGCATCGACGTCGACGAACAGCTGCTGACCGGGAACCCCCCAGGAATCGTTGACGTCCCAGGTATCCGGCTCGGCATCGACGATCTCCTTGACGCGATTCGCAATGCGTCGGAGTTCGTTCGCATCCGCCAGCCCGTTGCCCATGACGCGCAGTACGACCGGATCGGCAGGAGGACCGAGCGCCAGTTCCATGGGAATGACTCGTGCGCCTGCAATCGGAGCCAACCCCAGCGATTCAATTCCCTGTCGGGCGGCGACACGAAGCTCTTCGGCGAAGTCGTGGGTGAACTTTCCGTCCGTCGTATGAATCAGGATCTCGGCGTAGTTCGGCTTCAACGAGTCCGGTTCCCACGCCAGGTACCACCGCGATCCGCCACCGCCGACGATCGTGCGCATGTTGAGCAGACGCTGGTGCTGCTTCCCTTCGGCATCGCGATACGGGCCGAGCGCGCGGATCATCTCTTCCACCTGGCGGGCCACGCGATTCGTCTGTTCGATCGACGAGGACTCGGGCAGGTAGATCTCAACGGCGAACTGATCGCGCTGCGTCAGCGGAAAGAACTCGCTCGACACCGGGAGCTGGGTGGCCCCCAGGAATATGCCAACCGAGACGACGATCGTGGTGAACCGATGACGCAGCGCCCAGCCGACAGCACGGGCGTAGAGGTCATAGAAGCCCCCCTGTGCCGCCCCCGGTGGTGCAGCCGCAGTTGCGGGCTCCTTCCCGCGGAACCGGCGTCCCGTTGCACGAAGCCTGTTCATCAGCCACGGCAACGGTGCGGTCGGACGCGTTGGATCTTTCGGCGGTCGAATGAACCACGCCGCAAGGATCACACAGAACGTCATCGCCAGAACCCAGCTGACCGCCAGCATGACCGACAGCGTGATCGGCAGACTGTAGATGAACTCGCGATTCGCGCCGTCCATTGCGATCAGCATCGGGATGAACGCCGCGACCGTCGTGGCGGTCCCGCTCAGCATCGACGGGCCCAGCATTTTGGCCCCTTCGACGGACGCATCACGCGGATTCATGCCGGCGATCTGGTTGGTCCGACTCTGGTCGCAGACCTGAACCGCGTTGTCCACCAGCAGCCCCAGCGAGATGATCATGGACGCCAGCGACATCTGTTCGAGTTGCACATCGAACAACGTAATGATCGCCAGCGACGAAATGACCACGAAGGGAATGTTGGCCGCCATGACGGCAGCCGTGCGAAAACCGACAACCAGATACACCAGGACAACAACAACGACAATCGCCTGCACGATGTTCACGCCGACTTCGCGAATCCGCTGCTTCACACTGTCGGATTGATCGGAGATGATCGACACCGCCAGATCCGGCGGCAGCACTCCCGTGTTCTGAAGGCGAGCGACGCTCTCTTTGGAGCGGCTGCAGATGTCGATGATGTTCGCCCCAGACTTCATCGACACCGCAAGAATGATCGCGGGCGCCTCGAAGTCGGGCGTCCCGTACCGGCAGATGCGTTCAGGCGGATCGATGTAGCCCCGACGAACGTTCAGCCCCAGATTCCCGAGATGAACCTGGTTGACGCCGGTATGGTTGGGGGCGTCTCCGTTCGCCACCACGCCGACGGCGAGCGAATCGAATGCTTCCACCGCGCTGACGTCGCCGCTCGGCTTGACGAAGAACCGGCCGTCTTCCGTGTCGACCTTGCCGCCAGGAGCCACGATGTTCTGCGACCTGGCCAGCGATGCGATTTGAGATGTCGTCAGTTCGAGCGTCGACCAGTTCCCCTCGGCCGTCTCGATGTAGATCGCTTCTTCCTGTACTCCAAAGCGACCGACCTGCGAAACACCCGGCAGCAGGCGAAGCGAGTCGCGAATCCGTTCTGAGTACAGATCAAGCTGCCTGGGGGTGTACGCATACCGCGGGTCGATCGCGTCCTGCCCCTCCAGCGGCTGCTGGTGGACCGCATACAGCAGCACGCTCGTGTCAGCAAACTCGTCGAACAGGAACGGCGAAATACTCGCGTCGGCCATCGGCACGTTGCGAATGCGGGCGCGGACCCGATCCCAGGCGTCGTCAACGCGCGCGCCCGGCACCCAGTCTTCCAGCTCGACAAAGATGACCGACTGCTCGCTGGTGGACGTCGATCGAATCAGGCGGACTTCTTCCAGCCCGTCAATGGCAGCCTCGAGCGGGTCCGTCACCAGCTTCTCGATCTGTTCCGCCGATGCCCCCTCCCACCGCGTCGTCACGACGGCAATCTTCAGCGTGAACTCAGGATCTTCACGACGCGGCATGGTGAAGAAACTGACGCTGCCCCAGGCGACGAACAACAGCACGAGCGTGATCGTCACCGTCGGCCGTTGCATCGCGAACTCGGGAAGTCCTCTCATGGCTGGCCTCCCACAACCGGCGAGATCATGACGCGATCCCCGTCGTTCAGGTAGTGCGTGCCCTCGACGACGATCTGCATTCCGTCGTGCAATTCGTCGGGCGAAGCCGGCGTAATACGAAGCAGGACAGACTCACCAACAACCGATTCCCCTTCGGAGACGTTCACGACAACGCGCCGCGCAGTCAGTTGGTCCTCAGCACCATCAATCACATGGACAAAGGTCTGTCCCTGCTCCTGGCGGACGGCTCTCATCGGTACGTAGTAGCCCTCCGCCGGTTCCTCGGGCGTCAGCGAAATTCGCACAATATCGCCCGATCGCAGCAGCCAGCGCTGATCCTCGAGCATGACCTGTGAGCCCGTCCACGTCTCCAGAGTCGGTGCACCACGTGCTGAACTCCCGGACGTCCCGGACCGGTTCGACTTGAAGTAGAGCTTGCCGGTCACCAGATCATGATTCAGATCCATCGGCACGTTCGGGTCGGTCAGCTCGATCTCGACAAACTTCCAGCGACCGAGATAGGGAATTACGTCGCCGACGATTCGCACCGGAACTTTCATGACCGAAAGCAGGTGATCGTCCGCCGGCGAAGGCGTTCCCCACGAGCGATTGGTGACCTTCCAGACAAACGTCTCGCCTCCAATGGTGTGAACCGCTTCGCGAAGAACCAGCAGCCGCTCGTCGCCGGTAATCATGGAGCCGATATTCAGCGGCGCGATCTGCTCCGTCCAGGCAAGCGATTCGTCGGTATCCAGCGTCGCATGCCGCGATTCGTCGATCTCGTTTCGGACATGCAGCGTCACGGTAAACGTTCGCGTCGCCGGATCTGCCACCGTGTCGACCCGATAGACCATGCCGCTCAGCCGGCGTGCCTGGCCGCTGCCATCGGTCACGTGAACCGGCAGAATGTCGCCGCGACGATACCGACGCGAATCGTGGGCCGTCACCTCGAACTCAACCGTCATCGGGTCCATCATCTGCACGGTCACGACCGGATCACCTTCCTTGACGTAGGTGCCCGGGACGGCATGAATCTGAGACACCTGGCCGGGAAACGGGCTGAACAGGACCGCGTTGCGCAGACTGCGTTGCGCTTCGGACAGTTGCTGCTGCGCCTGCAGAACCTGGGCTTCGAGCGCGAGCTGACGCGCCTTCGCCTGAGCCAGCTCCGCCTGCACGCTGGACAGTCGCGCCTTTGTCGTCGATGCACGGGTTTGAGCCGCTTCGAGGGCCGAGCGGGAATTCGCGTTCTGCCGAGACAGCTTGATCGCGCGGGCCAGCTCGGCGTTGGCGAGTTCCGCTTCGGCCCGGGCCGATTCAATCTCCGCCGGCAGCTGTTGCTCGATCGTCACCCGGTTCGCGTCGCGGTTCAGTTTCGCGACCTCGACGGCTGCCTGAGCCGATTCCACGGCGATTCGCAACTGCTCGTCATCCAGACGCGCCAGTGGCGTTGCAGCCGGCGATCGCCCCGAGGTCCCCTCATCAATGCGAGGTACGACCAGTTCGTTGGGCTCGATCACCTCAGCGACCCGCCCGGCAACTTCAAACCCGATCTGTTCAGCCTTCCACGGCAAAACGGAACCGGTTATGAAGTGCGTGCGCGTCGGCGCCGTCCGCTGCAACGTCGCGATTGCAACCGGCTTCGGCGGTTTCTCGATCGGGGTGAGACGCTCCTCTTCCAGATTGCAACCCGAAGCAACAACAAGCAGACAGAAGACGGCACCGGCCCTGATGGTGCGAAAATGCATGGCGTACAGGCCTGGATGAACGCGAAGCACGTGTCCCGGAAATCAGCGAGTGCCGTTTGATTCCGGGCACGGTCTGGGATGGAAAAGTAAACCGCGGGGTGTACATTATCTCATGTCCAAGAAAAGTAAACCCCGAAGTGCACTTTCTGGTGCCGGCCGGAAGGAACGGCTGACGGATCGCAAACGCGCGGCCATCGTGCAGGCCGCGGTGGAGGCGTTTCAGCAGTACGGGTACTACGCCGCCAGCATCAACCAGATCGCGGAAGCGGCCGGAGTCAGCAAGCGAACGCTGTACAACCATTTCGACAGCAAGGAGGCACTGTTCGACGCGATCATCGAAGAGCTGGTCTTTCGCGTCGGGCAACTGCCGGCATGCCGGTTCGATGCGTCTTGCGATCTTGCCGGGCAGTTGACCGAGCTGGCCCGGACCGAGGTGGACTTTCTGGTGTCCGAGGACGTTCTGGCCCTCGCCCGGGCAGGATTGTCACGCGTGCTGGTGGAGCCGGATGCGGGACAGCAGGTCGACCAGAAGTTTTCTCTCCGCCGCGTCACCGACTGGATGAAAGAGGCCCAGGCGGCAGGCTGTCTTCTCGAAGCAGATGCGGAGTTCGCGGCGATGCAGTTCGTCGGTCTGTTGCGGACATTCACGTTCTGGCCCAGCATCGTCCACGGCGAACCACCGCCGTCTCGCCGCAAACGGAATCAGATCGTCGCCCACACGGTCGAGATGTTTCTCTGCCGATACGCCGTGAAGTGATGCCGCCACTGTCCGCCGGACGTTGACGTCCTCCGCCGGTTCCCCGGGGAAGAGCCCGGACTGTGGCTGGATTCCGCCGGGCCGCGGCCCTTGCACGCAGTCCATCGTCCCCATGCGCCCCCAGCTGCGCCGAACCGATGGCCCGCCCCGCGACCCGACGCGCGGCACCGGCCTTTGGCGGAGAACATACCGGCTCCCTTCGCATGACACCGCGGCACCGTGTGCGGTGATGTAGGCACTGTTGGGCCGACTGGGGGGCTTCGAGTTGTGCACAGCAACCAGCGGACAACAAAAGACGCAAACGCGCCTCTTGCCGAGACGCACCTCAGAACACAGGTGAGGCTGGCTTGCGTGTTTCCCGACTGTGAAAGCGTGAAATGTCGACGGACAATCAGGTGTCTGAATCCTTGCCCGCCGAGCAGTCTCCGGTTTCTTCAAAGAATCCGAGTTCGCGACACGCCTGCAGAATTCGGTGCCCCTGAATCGTCTGCTTCTCCGTTGGCGCGATGCCTTCGCCCCGGCGCCTGCCAAGACTGTAAGCCAGCCCGCGCTGCCAGGGTTGCAGGTGGTCGTTCTTCTTCGCCCAGTGCGCAATGCGGAACCACGTCGCGGCATCGATGGACTCAAAGTCAACGTCGCCGTTGGCATCGAGTGCAGTTCCTTGCCCGCCGGCCTCACGACCAGACTTCGACGCGAGAGAGAACCTGGCCCTTCGGCCGGTTCCCGACTTGCGGGCTATCTCCTGTTGAAGCAACTGCTGCTCAATCGCCGGCCAGTCTTCCTCGGAGAGTCCGACGCGATATCGGATCTGTCCTGCCGTCAGTGGCTCTGCGGCTTCACGAAGACACTCGATAACCTCCGACACGCCGGCGGCATCGTCTCTGGACGTGTCCGCCACGGAAGGTGTCTCGGGCTCTGTCTGTTCTCCGCGATCCGCCTGAGTTGGGCCGGGGAGTTGCCAATTCGCCGGCAGGTCGTCGCCCTGCACCGTCTGAGCGGGGGCGGGCACCTGCCGTAGTGGTTCGTGCGAAGTCTGGTCGTTGCCCGTTGCGACCGGTGCCGCATGGTTCAGGCTGACCGTCTCGGTGACCACCGGTGCGGGGGAATCGCTTTCGGCGATCGCGCCGTCGTCGGCGGTGGCCGTGTCGTCATCAATGCTCTCGTCGTCACCCACGGTCTGGGCGACTTCAGCTTCGGCCGTTTCCGTCGTTCGTTTACCCAACCACGCGAGGCAGTCCGCTCCGCGGACTTCGCCGACATCGACGGCATCAAGAGTGGTGGCACCGTCCGCTACCGGCCAGGGCCTGACACCAGCCGCGGTCAGTTGCTCCGTGAGGCGCTCGATGGCCCGTTGTCTGTCGGCATAAAACGTACTCGCCCGGAGACGAACGAACTGCCAGCCGGCCCGCTCGAGAATCCGCTGACGGTGACAGTCGTGTTCGTACTGATCCGGTCCGTGCCATTGATCCCCGTCACACTCGACGGCGATCCTCCGGTGATGGTCTTCGACAACCAGGTCGATGCGTTTGCCAGCGGCGGGGAACTGCGGAAGAACGCGATAGCCGCTGCCGACGAGCGCCAGATACACATCCACTTCGAACCAGCTGTCGAACGGTTTCGGAGGCTGGTCGTTGCTGCGATCGGCCGTCCGGCCTGCGACCTGGAGCTGCTGGACATCGATGTCCGGCGAGAGCAGTTCCCGGTCTCCGGTCATGAACTGAATCAGCCGGCGGCGCATGCACTGCGGATTCAGATCCGATTCGCGAACACTGTGGTACAGCCACATCTGGTCGCGGGCCCGTGAGGCTGCAACATTAAATCGCTGAACGTATCGCTTCTGCGTCATCACTCCCGTTCGCCCCTCACCGTCGACCGCTGCGACCATCGAAAGAAAGATGACGTCCCGTTCGTCTCCCTGAAAGCTGTACGGGTCTCCACAGAGGAGCTGAGTCGTCGGATCCTTGAACGGTTCCGGACCGATCTGTTCAAGAAGCATCTGCTCAATCAGCTGTGCCTGGGCGTGTCCCTGCAGGCAGATCACGCCGAACGACTTCCCTCCGTAGCGTGGATCTTCAAGGCATTCCGCAATCGCTCTGACGACCGCGGCGGCCTCCGGACGGTTGATCACGCGTTCGCGTGTCCCTTCGCGACGGCCGTCCGTGACAAACCGATCAACCAGCGGCGTCAGTCGATCCGGTGGATACTGCCGCAGCGGCACCAGCGGTGTTGACTGGTAGCACAGGTCGTTGGAAAAACGGATGATTTCGGGCATGCAGCGGAAATGTTCGCGAAGCGTTATCCGCCGCTGGAAGCGAATGTCGGCCTGATCGAACAGGCTCGATCCGGGCATCAGCCGGCCATGATACGGGACGTCGGAGATGTACCGCGCGGCAAGTGCGCGGACGGCCTCGGGCTTCACGAATGTTTCCGGAGAGATCTGCTCGTCATCTCCCACAATAATGCACTGTCGGGCAAGATAGGTCAGCAGCAGCCCCTCCGGTCCCGTCTGGCTCGCTTCGTCGACAATCACGACATCGAAGATCTCGGGCTCATCAAAACGGAACTGCTCCGCAACCCGATGAAGTGACATGATGTGGGCCGGAATGGCGTCCCAGCACTGGTGCAGATAGTCCCGCGCTTCCCTTCGCAGAGTCTCGGCATACTTCCCGGTCCCCTTGCCAAGCGCCGCGATTGTCTTCTGCCACGCCTTCATGGCACTCTGGCGTTCGGATGCGGCCTGAAGGGTGCCCACGCACTCCCGCCAGGCCCGGCAGGCGACCAGCTGTGCCGTCAACTCCTGAAGTTCCTGCTCAGACTGCGTCAACTGCCGGACGACCGCGTCAATCGAGTGCTCCTCGTCGAAACGGTCCAGCCAGGTGGCAGCCAATTTGTGTGCCCAGGCCGGCTCCAGCTCCGACAGCTGCGATTCGAGTTCCTGTCGATCCGGCGCTGTCCGCACTCGCTCGGCCAGACGGGGCGCCGCGGCCGCAAGTCGCTGCCAGAGCTTCATACCATGCCGGGCCTGCTCGATCCGCCCGGACATCTGCCGGCACGTCTCCAGTGCGTGGGCGTATCGTTCCACTTCCCGGTCACGCGCCGCCCGGGCCAGATCGGCGACGCACTCGTGGGGATTCGGCACCCGACAGACGCGGTCCACCCTCTGAACGAGGTCGTTTACGGCGCTATCGGCCCAACGTTCCTGTTCGACCACCTCCGCACTGTGCAGCTGCCGTTGAAGTTTCTCAACCCAGTGTCGGTCGGGCGTTGCAGGAACCGACACAGGGTAACCGGCCAAATGGGAACGAATGTCCTCCCAGGCCTGCTGTGTCGACAGCAGATGTTTCAGTTGTGTCATCGCCTCTGAGAGCGATGCGATGCGGACCGTCACGCTCCCCCGGCCCGGAAGAGCATCGTCGGGCCAGTTTGCCTCGACGCGATCCAGTGCAGTGGCAACCCGCAACGCCGCAACGAGCTGACGGAGCGGTTCGGGTCTGTCACACAGACGCCCGCCGATGCGTGTCTGCTGCCATACGTGCTGTGTGCGACGTACCACCGCGGACCGAAATATCCAGATTCCCAGCCCCCCACCACGTTCCAGATGCTGCAGCAGATCCTCCGCGTCTGCCAGCAACTGCGTGAGAGACACCGCCTGCGGCGCGTCGATCTCGCAGTCGTATTCATCGGGGGCATACTGCCCGACATCTTCAAGGACCGACTGCGTGGTCGTCAGCAGGTTCGACCAGATTGCCGTGCGGCCGGCAGAAAGATCGGCGTACGCCCGTGCCGACCAGTCGGACCGGCTTGCCGCGTCATCATTCAGGGCCAGCCACTGGCGGCACTGCTCGGAGAGGTTGCGTCGCACGTTCTCACCAGCGGTGGCCAGCCACTGGACGCCCGGAGAGTCGGGAGACGCCGCAGGTTCCTCCAGTTGCGATCGGGATGCAGACCACCGGTCGACTCGAGATCGAAGCTCTGCGACATCCGGAAGCAATGTGCTCACCGGGACGTTGAATGTCGCATACGTTTCCGGCCCGTCCTCGAACGAATCCCAGATCTGGAGAAGCTGCACCGCATCCGCACCGGTCAGCGGAACCGCGTGATCCGCAGGCTTGTCGTCGAGCCACTCATATCGGCCCGCCTCCCGCTCGATTGTCTGCGCAATCTGCTGTGCGGTTCCGCGGTAACGGGTGCCCGGTACGGTGTGGGACCGGACGTCGGCCTCGCGAATCTCCCGCTGCCGGCGGCGCAGTTCCCGAATGCGGCTCGATACCTCATTGCGTCGCGCTGTCAGGAACGCGACCTGTTCGTTGAGCAGCTCGGGGATGCGGCTCGGATCGTCCACCGCGTCCAGGATGCCCTGCACCGATCGTTCCAGGTTTCGCCGCGACTCCTCCTTTTCGTCCAGCACACTGACGACCAGAGGGCGGATCTCCTCGGGAAACTTCTCCTGCAGAACTTTCAACGCACGGGGCGTCTGGCTGGTCACCAGCACCCGCTTGCCGTGGGCGAGAAAGTGACACACAAGGTTGACGATCGTGTGACTCTTTCCCGTCCCGGGAGGTCCCTGAACCAGCACTCCGACGTTCTGTTCCAGCCGCCGCACAATCTGCAACTGCTCTTCGTTGGCCGGCAGCGGGAACAGAATTTCTTCCGGAACGGTCTCCTCCAAAGATGCGCCGGCATTCCCGGCACCATCGCCGGAACCGTCTCTCATCATCTTCCGGAGCGTGCGCGGGAGCGGTTTGCCCTCTTCCAGCGCATTCTCGATCCGCGAAAGTGCATTGATGATCGCATGACCGCTGCGCTTACGCAGAATGACGACCGGGGCAAAAGCCATCTGCGGCTTCGAGGAGGCCGGCTCCGGAAATGAAAGTTCCTCCGTGAACCGGCCGTCGGCAGCCACCGGCAGCGACTGGAACCATTGCAGAAGAATCGGAATGACCGTGTCGCGGTTCCACACCGACTCGAGCGCCCGGGACTGCCGTTCGACCTCTTCCTGCACGGTGTGCGGAGGCTGCTCGTCGTGCTCGAGCATGTCCTGCTCCAGCTCGACATCGCTGGATTCATCGGAATCACTCAGTTCGATGCGGCCCGACACCGGATCAATTGTGAGTGAGGCCCGCACCGTGAGCAGAGGACGACGGACCTGCCGGTCGTCGGTATCCTTCCACAGCAATGTGCCAACGCCCACCAGCAGCTCGTACTGTTCCCCACGACGCTGCTGCTCCTGATGCATCGCAAACAGGTGTCGATAACACTGCCGCACGGATTCCAGACGCTGCATCTCCTGCTGCCAGGGCCGCCACTGCGCCTCGAGATACTGCTCCCATGCCTGCTGGACCTCGGGCGCCTCTTCCAGCCGCACAGGCTCCGGGGGCGTCTGACGCTCCGGAGGTGGGGATGCGTCTGTCTCGTCGGCGGCACCCTCGTTTTCTTCTGCTTCATCGGCATCATCCGGCAGGACCAGCCTCTCGGCGAGCAGGCACGGTTCGGAAGACCAGTCCGGCAAAGACTCTGTGTCGTACCATCCCCGGCATACCTCGGGCGGCTCCGGCACCTTCGGAGCCTCGGGGCGGGCGATGCTCAGCCAGGGACTCTCGTCGTCCGCGTTCTCCCAGGCCCGGGTGGAGATCTCCGGGGCCCGCGGAAGTTCGTGAAACCAGAACACGGACCGGTACGAACTGACATCCCGGACCCGTTTGATCCGCAGCCGTTCGCACTCCCGAAGATACCGGATGAGCCTTGATGTGCGCTCACGCAGGTCATCAGCGGTTGAAAGGGATTCCGATCCGCTGCCCGTAGCCCCTGTGGTCATCGAATGCTGCCCGCTTCGAGTCTGTCCGATACCGTCACTCCAGCTTCGAAGGGCGTCAGAGAACGGCACCGTGAGCTGGAATGCGCGTCTTCATGCGACAACCTACTTCACTGCATGTATGGAGCAAATTCAATGAGCATGCGGCCTCAGCACGTCTGCCACACGGCATTGGCCTGGATCGCGTGAAACCCAAACTGCGAAATCGGCACATTCGGAATTCTCTTCCTGCAATTGCAGTTGATGCGCTTCCTGTGCCGACGCGGGGCTCACTCGCGCCCGCCAGCAACCCCTGCTTCCTGCTTCCTGTCCCCTGTCCCCTGTCCCCTGAATCCTGAATCCTGATTCCTGATTCCTGATTCCTGGCTCCTGCCCACTACCCACTACCCACTACCCACAACCCACTGTGCAGTCAATGGGGCCGCTCCAATGCAGAGCGGATGACGTTCAACCGGTCCGGATGTCTGGCCGGACCAAACAACGCTTCAATGGGGCCGCTCCAATGCAGAGCGGATGACGAGGTGCTCGCGGCCGACGTCGAGGTAGTCGCGGAAGGCTTCAATGGGGCCGCTCCAAGACAGAGCGGATGACCCGACGTGTGCTTGAGCATGCCGTTCTCAGGGAAGAGCTGGCTTCAATGGGGCCGCTCCAAGACAGAGCGGATGACGAGATCCCCGGCGACGACGGTGGCCCGTACGTGTACGCTGCTTCAATGGGGCCGCTCCAAGACAGAGCGGATGACGGCATTGATGTTGACGCTGTTTCCGTCGAGATGCAGGCTTCAATGGGGCCGCTCCAAGACAGAGCGGATGACTGCACGACGGAGCCCACTCCCCCCAGCCCTCGAAGGTGCTTCAATGGGGCCGCTCCAATGCAGAGCGGATGACCACGAGTTCCGCGACTGGTTGAGCGGCGACGTGGCCTAGCTTCAATGGGGCCGCTCCAATGCAGAGCGGATGACGAGGATGGCGACTACTACCCGCTCTCCAGCCGCCGCCGCTTCAATGGGGCCGCTCCAATGCAGAGCGGATGACGAGCCTACTGGTACTTTATCGCTTCGTGGATGGGGCGGCTTCAATGGGGCCGCTCCAATGCAGAGCGGATGACGTCGCATCGGGTGCGAGTAGGAGCAGGTGAGCTTCATCGCTTCAATGGGGCCGCTCCAATGCAGAGCGGATGACAACTCGCTCCCCATCGCTCAGACCATTGACCTGATCGCTTCAATGGGGCCGCTCCAATGCAGAGCGGATGACGGGCCGCTCTTGGGGAGAGTGGACTAGAGGGCAGCGGCGCTTCAATGGGGCCGCTCCAATGCAGAGCGGATGACCTCGAGGCCGCACAGCGGGTGACCTCCGACGACGGCGCGCTTCAATGGGGCCGCTCCAAGACAGAGCGGATGACTATCGAGGATTTCTCATACGCTGGCTTGAGAGGTGCATCGCTTCAATGGGGCCGCTCCAAGACAGAGCGGATGACCTGTGGCTGCCGGAAGGGCCATCAGCAAGGATCAGGTCGCTTCAATGGGGCCGCTCCAAGACAGAGCGGATGACGCCGTCACCAGCCACGAGTAGTTGCGGGTCTTCTGGCTTCAATGGGGCCGCTCCAAGACAGAGCGGATGACGCGGCGGCTGCGGCACTGGCCGCGTACGACCCTCCCACGGCTTCAATGGGGCCGCTCCAAGACAGAGCGGATGACCTTCCGGACAAGCTGTACGGCTTCCCGGTTGTGGTCGAGCTTCAATGGGGCCGCTCCAAGACAGAGCGGATGACACGTTATCAGCGAGATGAATGCCCTCACAAAGAAGGAGCTTCAATGGGGCCGCTCCAAGACAGAGCGGATGACGCGAGCTGAAGCTTGCCGAACGCCGCCACATCCCCGACGCTTCAATGGGGCCGCTCCAAGACAGAGCGGATGACGAGGCCGCGGGCAGTGAAGTCTGCCGCTCGAAGGATGGCGCTTCAATGGGGCCGCTCCAATGCAGAGCGGATGACCAGCCGAAGCCGCGACGTATGGATTTCCGCAAGTCGCTTCAATGGGGCCGCTCCAATGCAGAGCGGATGACCAGTGTAGACCGGCGTGTACGTCAGCACGACACTAGCGGCTTCAATGGGGCCGCTCCAATGCAGAGCGGATGACGTCGACGCACACAACGGGGATCTCGCCGCCTCCGATCGGCTTCAATGGGGCCGCTCCAATGCAGAGCGGATGACACAGCCGGCGACGACGCCCGAGGAACGGCAGAGGACAGCTTCAATGGGGCCGCTCCAATGCAGAGCGGATGACCGACCGTACTGGTCGACGGTGTAGCCCAGCTCCGACTGCTTCAATGGGGCCGCTCCAATGCAGAGCGGATGACTCTCCGGGCATCGAAACGGCACGAGCGGGCAAGGGGCGCTTCAATGGGGCCGCTCCAATGCAGAGCGGATGACCCGAGTTCGGAGGCATGCAAGGATGAGTTAGGTGGGGCTTCAATGGGGCCGCTCCAATGCAGAGCGGATGACCATCCCGGTCACAGAGATCGAAGAGCCGATGGTCGCGCTTCAATGGGGCCGCTCCAATGCAGAGCGGATGACGAGTTGCAGGCCATGCAGCGTCGGCGGGTGCCCTGCATGCTTCAATGGGGCCGCTCCAATGCAGAGCGGATGACCGCATAGTCGCCACTGCCGACACGCTCGCGATCCTGGGCTTCAATGGGGCCGCTCCAATGCAGAGCGGATGACGCCGGCAAAGAGTGGCTGACGACCGACGAGGTCGCAGCTTCAATGGGGCCGCTCCAATGCAGAGCGGATGACGACCGATGGCGAGCCGTGCTCCTTCGAGGGTGCGTCGCTTCAATGGGGCCGCTCCAATGCAGAGCGGATGACATCACCGTCAAGAAGAACAGCGTCGCGCAGATGTACGCTTCAATGGGGCCGCTCCAATGCAGAGCGGATGACCCGCTGGGATTCAGCGATCCACGGACAGAGCCCGGAGCTTCAATGGGGCCGCTCCAATGCAGAGCGGATGACGCCCCTGACGTGGAGTGCCTGTGCGGCGGCACCGGCCGCTTCAATGGGGCCGCTCCAATGCAGAGCGGATGACCAGGAACTCACACAGCGGTTCCCACTCGAACGGCTGGCTTCAATGGGGCCGCTCCAATGCAGAGCGGATGACTCATCGCCAGACGCCGGGCATGCTCGTCTGGATCGCGCTTCAATGGGGCCGCTCCAATGCAGAGCGGATGACGTGTCGTCATCGTCCGGCAGCACATCAGGGAGCACCACGGCTTCAATGGGGCCGCTCCAATGCAGAGCGGATGACCAGCCGTGAGGATGGAATGACACTGGTGTGCTGCTACGGCTTCAATGGGGCCGCTCCAATGCAGAGCGGATGACCACAGCCATCTGTATTCCCTCAATTGAAGGGGTCGAAGCTTCAATGGGGCCGCTCCAATGCAGAGCGGATGACCGTCGTGGAGGTCGCTCCGTGCCTGCTGGAGCGCGTCCGGCTTCAATGGGGCCGCTCCAAGACAGAGCGGATGACCCGGCTACGATCCTCAGACTTCTCCGCGTTCCGGGACGCTTCAATGGGGCCGCTCCAAGACAGAGCGGATGACGACGGCGTGCCGCTTGTGCCAGGGTGCCGGCTTCATAACGCTTCAATGGGGCCGCTCCAAGACAGAGCGGATGACACATGAGAGGCTTGACCAGACAGGGACCGATGGCGAAGCTTCAATGGGGCCGCTCCAAGACAGAGCGGATGACTCGCCGTGTCATATTGCATCCATCAAATCACGTCTCATGCTTCAATGGGGCCGCTCCAAGACAGAGCGGATGACAGCTCGGATTCGAGGGCAAGCTCGTCGCCGCGATCGTGCTTCAATGGGACCGCTCCAAGACAGAGCGGATGACGACGCCCGACGGCCAGATCGACCAGAAGCGTGGTCTCGCTTCAATGGGGCCGCTCCAATGCAGAGCGGATGACGGTCGAGCGTCGATCGGCTGATGTCGTGCGGGTACGAGGCTTCAATGGGGCCGCTCCAATGCAGAGCGGATGACGTGGCCCTACTGGGACTGCTACGTGTACGGGACACCCGCTTCAATGGGGCCGCTCCAATGCAGAGCGGATGACGACGATCGTCCGCTCCAGGAACGCATCGCGGAAGACGCCGCTTCAATGGGGCCGCTCCAATGCAGAGCGGATGACCAGTCCCCGGACGTGTCCGGTGCGCCCGGACTGGCCCGCTTCAATGGGGCCGCTCCAATGCAGAGCGGATGACGATTGACCCGTCGTCGCCGAGGAATCCGCGTGAGTTGCTTCAATGGGGCCGCTCCAATGCAGAGCGGATGACTGCGGTGGCAAGGGAGGCGATTGCTGGGGCTGCATGCTTCAATGGGGCCGCTCCAATGCAGAGCGGATGACCAATCCAGACAACGCCGATCTCGGCGACAAGATCGCGCTTCAATGGGGCCGCTCCAATGCAGAGCGGATGACCGGGCGGCGATAAGCACAATGGGCGACCAGGCTCCGCGCTTCAATGGGGCCGCTCCAATGCAGAGCGGATGACACTGGACGGCAGCCACTCCAGTCGTCCCGCTGCCCATGCTTCAATGGGGCCGCTCCAATGCAGAGCGGATGACTATCCCACGATTGATCCTGTCTGTTCGGATCGAGGATGCTTCAATGGGGCCGCTCCAATGCAGAGCGGATGACCTCAGCAGCGTCTTGTCCGCCAGCGGTCGCTTGCGGGTGCTTCAATGGGGCCGCTCCAGAACGGAGCGGATGACACGAAGCAGCCGCGGTACTTCTTCGATCTGGAAGCGGGCTTCAATGGGGCCGCTCCAGAACGGAGCGGATGACGCGATCGTCACTGGCGAACGGACGCTGGTGCATCAGATCGCTTCAATGGGGCCGCTCCAGAACGGAGCGGATGACGGAGGGGAATATATGGACCCCGGATCGTGATTGCTTGCGCTTCAATGGGGCCGCTCCAGAACGGAGCGGATGACGAAGTAGGTTGCGTATGGCGCCCACTCGGACGGAAGGCTTCAATGGGGCCGCTCCAGAACGGAGCGGATGACATGTTGAATCACCATGAAGCAACGGCCCATGTCGAAGTGCTTCAATGGGGCCGCTCCAGAACGGAGCGGATGACCTGCCGAAGATGCCACGGGTGTACCTGTACGGTCTGGCGCTTCAATGGGGCCGCTCCAGAACGGAGCGGATGACGTGGCGTACAGGTCGTCGAGTGACTTGCGCTCGATCTGGCTTCAATGGGGCCGCTCCAGAACGGAGCGGATGACTGGGTGCGGTGCTGTCGGCTATCGTGCCCGGATGTGCAGCTTCAATGGGGCCGCTCCAATGCAGAGCGGATGACCCGCGAGGAGATCGAGCGGGCGAAGGAGGACCGCGAGGCTTCAATGGGGCCGCTCCAATGCAGAGCGGATGACCACCAACCTCCGGCGGGACCGGTGTGGGGTCTGCAGGCTTCAATGGGGCCGCTCCAATGCAGAGCGGATGACCTGGTCATCTGGTGGCCGCCTCCCTGTGATACTGCTCCGGCTTCAATGGGGCCGCTCCAATGCAGAGCGGATGACGACGTTTCCGGCGGCGTTGTAGACGCGGACGGACAGGCTTCAATGGGGCCGCTCCAATGCAGAGCGGATGACGCACCTGCCCCCACACGCCCTCCTGCCGCGCGCCGAGGCTTCAATGGGGCCGCTCCAATGCAGAGCGGATGACGTGATAACGGTCCCTCGGTTCTCCTTTGCCCACTCTCCGCTTCAATGGGGCCGCTCCAATGCAGAGCGGATGACGAGTCGTGGCACGGTCAGTCACCGCGCGCCGCGGAACGGCTTCAATGGGGCCGCTCCAATGCAGAGCGGATGACGCGACCTCGAGCGCCGACCGATCCGCGGAACCTCCCGCTTCAATGGGGCCGCTCCAATGCAGAGCGGATGACGCTGAGGGACGCAACGCCGATCACCTCGCCCCGCTCGTTGCTTCAATGGGGCCGCTCCAATGCAGAGCGGATGACGCCACGTCCGTGCATCGCAGCTTGCAGTCACCCACATGCTTCAATGGGGCCGCTCCAATGCAGAGCGGATGACGCCGCTATCTCATGGCTCACATGGGTGGCGGTCGTGCTGGCGCTTCAATGGGGCCGCTCCAATGCAGAGCGGATGACGGTGGCACCCCGCACGTCGACCGGTTACGACTCAAGAGGTAGCTTCAATGGGGCCGCTCCAATGCAGAGCGGATGACTGCCATCCACCGCGGCCGCTCCGCGAGCCAGTCCTAGCTTCAATGGGGCCGCTCCAATGCAGAGCGGATGACGAGGATTGCGTCCAGCAGGAGAGGGACCATCTCGTCGCTTCAATGGGGCCGCTCCAATGCAGAGCGGATGACAGGCTCGCGTGCTGGGGCTGGCGGATCTCAGTGAACGGCTTCAATGGGGCCGCTCCAATGCAGAGCGGATGACGGGCTCTGCGGACTCGGGGCGAATCGACTGGAACGCGCTTCAATGGGGCCGCTCCAATGCAGAGCGGATGACAAGCGTGTCACGAACGCCCGAGCCGAGCGTGTCCAGGCTTCAATGGGGCCGCTCCAATGCAGAGCGGATGACGATGTGAGGCGTGGCGTCGATGAGGGCGAACAGGTCGCGGCGCTTCAATGGGGCCGCTCCAATGCAGAGCGGATGACCCTCCTTCAGATCGTCTGACGCCACAGCAAGGCCGAGCTTCAATGGGGCCGCTCCAATGCAGAGCGGATGACATCGCCGGACCCCTCCGTCGATTCCTCCGGGATCATCGTGCTTCAATGGGGCCGCTCCAATGCAGAGCGGATGACGACCCGATTCGCACGTTCACCCAGGGGTCGGATAGTGCTTCAATGGGGCCGCTCCAATGCAGAGCGGATGACTCCAAGGGGTTCGGAGATACTATTGAGACGATCACCGCTTCAATGGGGCCGCTCCAATGCAGAGCGGATGACCCCGTATGCACCTTTTGGCACCCGATCCACGGGTTGCTTCAATGGGGCCGCTCCAATGCAGAGCGGATGACGCCGCAACTGATTGTTGAGCGAATGATACGGGTTAGTGCTTCAATGGGGCCGCTCCAATGCAGAGCGGATGACCAGTCGTTCGTCGTCTGATCAATCAGTTCGAAGAACTGCTTCAATGGGGCCGCTCCAATGCAGAGCGGATGACCCGTCCACGTCGGCTGCACCAGGGTGATCGTCGTGCCGGGCTTCAATGGGGCCGCTCCAATGCAGAGCGGATGACGCGGAACTGAAACGACATGGTTCTCCCTCCGTAACGGGCTTCAATGGGGCCGCTCCAATGCAGAGCGGATGACCTGATCCTTGGGGCACCACTCGGGAACATGAGGCAGGCTTCAATGGGGCCGCTCCAATGCAGAGCGGATGACTTCCTGTGGCTGGCGATGCTGACGAACTGCACGGTCTCGCTTCAATGGGGCCGCTCCAATGCAGAGCGGATGACCTTGCACAACCGACGAAAATGCACGGAACGGTGTGCCCGCTTCAATGGGGCCGCTCCAATGCAGAGCGGATGACTTGCACAACCGACGAAAATGCACGGAACGGTGTGCCCGCTTCAATGGGGCCGCTCCACTGCAGAGCGGATGACCCGGCCCTCACTGTAGAAGTCGACCAGCGCCGACATGCTTCAATGGGGCCGCTCCAATGCAGAGCGGATGACTCCGGATCCGCGAGCGCGGCGGACCATTCCCGGCAGTTCGCTTCAATGGGGCCGCTCCAATGCAGAGCGGATGACCTGAATCTCGTCACACACTACCGAAAGGAGATGCCATGCTTCAATGGGGCCGCTCCAATGCAGAGCGGATGACATTCCTCGCGCATCGCCGCCCGTACTGGCACCACACGCTTCAATGGGGCCGCTCCAATGCAGAGCGGATGACCGATCGCCGGCCGGACCGTGAAGCGGGCCGATTTCCCGCTTCAATGGGGCCGCTCCAATGCAGAGCGGATGACACAGCAGGGGGCCGACCTGTAGACGCATCACCGCTCCGGCTTCAATGGGGCCGCTCCAATGCAGAGCGGATGACGCCGCTGTTGACCATCCATGCAGTCATCACGGAGCGGCTTCAATGGGGCCGCTCCAATGCAGAGCGGATGACGACCGCAATGGTGTCACCCCCGCTGTTTTTGTGACGGCTTCAATGGGGCCGCTCCAAGACAGAGCGGATGACTGCTATCAGGCGACAGCCGATCGCCTCCATGCAATCGGCTTCAATGGGGCCGCTCCAAGACAGAGCGGATGACTGGAGTCGATGCTGGTGGGGCCGGAGAGCGGGCTGCCGCTTCAATGGGGCCGCTCCAAGACAGAGCGGATGACCTCCGCCGCTTCCTGCCTCGCGGCCCGAGTGAACGACACGCTTCAATGGGGCCGCTCCAAGACAGAGCGGATGACGCCATAGGCGGTGTGCCGCCTACCACCACCGACAGCCGCTTCAATGGGGCCGCTCCAAGACAGAGCGGATGACGTGCAGCGAAGTCGGCCATTGCGAAGGCTGCCGGCAACGCT